>OATB01000978.1_pt1 | contig 12542 bp, 11 predicted proteins | sample 1494941 | NCBI WGS metagenome assembly OATB01 (sample SAMEA2579931, study PRJEB22360) | human gut metagenome | reverse complement strand
GGCAATGGAGATATGGATGCTTTTACGGAAAGACTCATCGAACGTTATCGGCTGCAGGACGTCATCGAGCATAGGCCCATGAGTATGCCTGTTGCAGATACTTATCGCGATGCCGATGTGTTATTAGTTGCATCCGTAAATGAAGGTATCACGTTGACCACGATAGAGGCAATTACGGCCGGAATTCCTACGCTTTCTGCCAATGTCGGTTCGCAAGAAACACTCATACCGCCGCAGGGGCTGTTGCGACGTATGACTTCGTCGTTTGTCCATGACGCAAAATGTTCGCTTCTTCACCTGTACGATAATGAATCAGATCGCTACAAGTTGTGGGAGGTAGAGAAGCAACGTCTTGAAGCATTCTCGCACAAGGAAACTGCTGACAGCCTGTTTCGTCGCCTGCTGAACGAATGGAGTAAATAAGCCATGCCATCTGTAACTGCTACTACTGTTGCCGCAGTGGTCGTGACATTTAATCGTTTGGAAAAGTTGAAGAACGTACTCGCTGCATTGGAGGCGCAGACTCGTCTTCCGGAGCAACTTATCATCGTAAATAATGCCTCCACGGATGATACTGCTGTATACCTCAACGAATATGAGCGAGACTTTCCTCTAAAAGACAAGACGTCGATTACTATCGTTACATTGCCTGAGAACGTAGGCGGTGCAGGCGGCTTCTCGGCAGGAATGCGCAAAGGCTATGAGCTTGGTGCCGATTTTGTTTGGATTTTTGATGATGATGGCTATCCACAGCCGACCGCATTGGAGAAGCTGTTGGTCGGTTATGATCATGCGGTTGAAGGACTTGGTCCAGACGTTCCCTATGCGTGTTCCATGGTCAAGTTCATCGACGGCAGTATTTCGGAAATGAATAACCCAATTCCTACTTGGGATTGGGGACGTTTGCAGGCCATGGGCTATGACAACTTAGTAATGGTCACTCAGTGCTCGTTTGTATCTGTATTGATTCCACGATGGGTCATGGAAGCCTTCGGCCTGCCGTACAAGGAATATTTCATCTGGTTCGATGATGCTGAATACACGTTGCGCATCACTAAGGCGTGTCCCGGTGTAGAAGTGCTTGATAGCGTGGTGCTGCATGATATGGGCGTGAACCAAGGAGTCAATTACTCCATGGTGAACGAAAAAAATGTGTGGAAGTTCTCTTACGGTGCACGCAATGAGGGCTCTTATCGTTTCCATCACAGGAACAAGGGCAGTTACCTGATGTTCTGTCTGACGGTGTGGAACGCAATGCGGCGAGGTCGTGTACCAAAATCGTTGCGATTCAGGATTTATGGGCAGCTGCTTAGAGCTATTCGGTTCAACCCGAAGGTCGATTTTCCTCAGCCAGTAGGTAACAATAGTTGAAAGTAGCGTGAGCATATGGGAAAGGGCATTCATGAATCAATATTCACGAGCTCTTTCCTCTGCCCATGCATTCATTGAGGCAAGAAGATATGCCGCACAGTGGAAAGAGTGTGAGGGTCGGGAACGATGATGTTAAGCGAATACAACGGTACTGATAGAGTACTGCACTTATGATGGATTTTGTCAAGAAATTGCGGGATCGGTATCACTATTCATTGGTGGTGCTGAAGGAACTGGTAAAAACCGATTTCAAACTTCGGTACCAAGGGTCATTTCTTGGCATCGGATGGTCCGTCCTACAACCGTTGATGCTGTTTTGTGTGATGTACGCCGTGTTCGCCAAGTTCCTGCGCATGTCCGACGGTACTCCCACGTATCCTGTGGTGCTGTTGATGGGCATCAGTGCTTGGCAGTTTGTGCAGGAATCCACTTCTGTGGGCCTCCGAGCAATTGTAGATCGCGGCGACTTGCTCCGTAAGATTCATTTCCCCAACTACATTGTGGTGGTGTCATCCACTATCGGCGCTTTGATTAGTTTCGCCATCAACTTTGTAGTGGTGTTGTTGTTTGCGCTATTTACGCACGTGCACTTTACCTGGCGTGTGTTACTGTTGCCTCTCAACTTCATTCAGCTGTACATCATTGCACTCGGGCTCGCGTTGCTGTTGTCGACCATGTATGTGTATTTCCGTGACATTTCCCATATCTGGGACGTATTGCAGCAGGTACTATTCTACGCGATGCCGATTATTTACCCATTGTCGATGGTAATCGGGAATAACTCGCTGCGCGGATACGGTCTGTTGATTGCAAAGATTCAATTGTTGAATCCAATTGCTCAGGTGATTCAGGATATTCGTCATAACCTGATTGCTCCAGAGACGCAACCAACGATTTGGACGATGACTTCTAATCCGCTATTGCGGGCCGTTCCTATCGTGTTGTCTATATTAATTCTTGTTCTTGGCGTGTATGTGTTCAAACGTAACAACCGCAAGTTTGCAGAGGTGATGTAATGAGCGAGACCTCCATGAATATCAATAATGAAGGAACTGCGACTACCACCGAACGCAGTGATGATGTGGTGCTGTCTGTCAAGCATGTTGGCAAGTATTTCCGCCTGCCGACGGAACAGGCCACGGGACTAAAGCAGGCGTTTATTAATTGGACTAAAGGCATTAAGGGCTATAAAGAACAACATGTTCTTCATGACATCAACTTTGATGTACACCGTGGTGACTTTTTCGGTATCGTCGGCCGTAATGGTTCCGGAAAATCCACGTTATTGAAGATTATCTCGGGCATTTATGTACCAGATGGTGGTTCCGTGGAAGTAAATGGTACATTAGTGCCGTTTATCGAGCTCGGAGTTGGGTTCAATCCTGAGCTGACCGGTCGAGAGAACGTATATCTCAATGGAGCCCTGTTTGGCTTCTCCCATGACGAGATTGCGGCCATGTATGACGATATTGTGGAATTCGCTGAACTCGAAGAGTTCATGGACCAGAAGCTTAAGAACTACTCATCCGGCATGCAGGTGCGCCTTGCGTTTTCTGTGGCGATCAAGGCGCAGGGCGATATCTTGGTGCTCGACGAGGTACTTGCGGTCGGTGATGAGGCATTCCAGCGTAAGTGCGATGACTACTTTACCAAGGTCAAGAAAGATCCGAACAAGACCGTTATTTTGGTGACGCACAGCATGGACTCCGTAAAGAAGTATTGCAATAAGGCGATTCTGATTAAAGATGGAGACATTATTGTCAATGGCAGTAAAGAGGATGCTGCTAACCGATACACATTAGAGAATCTGAAAGCTGAAGCGAAGAAACGCGACGAGGAGAAGAAGGATGATGATGGATATGCAGAAGGCTTGAACAGTAGATGCCCAATATTGCGTATTAATCCTCAGACTTCATTGGTCTGCAAAAGCAGTGATACCTTCAGATTTGATGTTGAATATGACTTCAACGAAGACACGGATTTCTACTTGGCTATTGCATTGCATGATCTTCGTCGTGGTGGAGTCGCGTATGATACGGGCTCGAAGACACTGAAGATGAAGAAACGCGGTCACCAAACTGTTCATTATGAGATGCCATTAAACGTCTTTAACAATGGTGATTTCCGTCTTGTCGCTTCGTTGCGTACACCGTCGGTAGCCAATCCAAAATCTACTGATATGGTCGCGTTCACTAATGATGCCAATTCTTGTGCATTCGTTATTCGGGATGGTAGGAATCGTGAGTATGCTCTGTTAAGCGACCGAGCGATTGAAATTACTCAGATTGCATAAATGCAAAGGTCGAGATAATGAGAATGGCACTATCTCGACCTTTAATAAAAGATTAGCTATTGACATACTTTTCTAGAGAGGCCAGTACTGCATCATCTTGAAGATAGTGATTATCAACGTGTTCATGCGAATCAATATCATGCGGGATCTGCAAAAAATCGCCATATAGATTTTGAAGGTATTTGCGCCATGCTGGCGGTGCGGGCACATCGAAATCATCAAATCTCATATTAATAGTAGGCATCCAGTCATCTATGGGATAAGGTCCAGATGAATGGGTCTCGTCGATATTCTCGATGCCGCGCACTAAGCCAGATGCAGTTTGTAAATCATCCGTGAAATTAATCTTTTCTGAAAGTGCCCGGTAGTGTTCGTCAAGGACATATTCTATTTGCTCTGCTAAAGCAGAATTATCATATAAATAAGGTGTTTTCTCCCATTCAGTTCCTGTAAATTTTTTTCGAATATCTGAGACGAAGTCGACTCGCGCTTGGGATGTGATATTCCATGCCTCTGAATAGTTTCCGGTTATTGTATCCAGTGGGAACAAATCAATAAATGTTGGATTCTTCTCATCTCTGAGTTTGAAGCGAATCTGTTTACATGGCACATACCAATCCCAGACAACTGTCACGTGAAAGGTCTCATCGTCTTGGAGAATTTGCTGTAGTTCAGCAAGCTGCTTACGAGTAATAAAAACATCCACGTCATCATCCCATGGAATAATATCATTATAGATGTACGCCCCCCAAGAAGAGTGCCCGAACCCATCCAGTATTCTATATTGTATTTACGACATAGTGAGTTAAATTCTTTGAATAATTTAGTCTCTGCTTGTTGGAATAACCGAGCCAGACCGTGAGCTTTTGGTAAGCCTCGGAAAAAACGTTTCTTTGCTTCCTCTAGATTTTCGTCAGAATGTCGGAAAAGCTGCCAGAACATCATCATATCGCGAGTTTGCTCATAGGAATGAGCTTCATGGGATTGGTCTTTAAGACTATCGAGTTTTTGAAGAAGTTCGGCATTTTGTGCCTGGAGTTTTTCAATGGCACCTTCGAGATATTGCATCTTGTTTATGTTTTTTTGTTCGAAGGCGTGGAAGGACCGGGATGATACAGGTAAATATTTTTTGACCTGATTGAGTAAACTCGGCATGCTTTCTCTTTTTCTTGACACGTTTATAATAAACTTATTATAAGCTCTTCCGTCATTCGGTGTTGCTTTTGTGTTGCACCCTGTGGACGTTTGTCGAATGGCTACCTGTTGTTTGCTTCATCTTAAAGAAATCGGTACCTGTGAGGTACCCTTTGCCGGCGGTCATGTCGTACTGGATGAGCTCATAGTCGTTCAATGTGTTCTTGGCCTGTTTGGACAGGTTCTTGCGTTTGACCGTGTTGCCGTTGCGGTCCAGATATGTTGTGGACGTGTCGGTGGTGAACCCGCCCGCGCCGAGCACGAGTCGTTCAAATGAGGGAATATCGGTTCGCGCTTGAGTGAGGAATGCGAGGTATGGCGAGACCTTGGCGTTCATGTGTTCGGCGGCCATTTCCATGAAGTAATTCGGAGAAGTGTAGGCGGTGGCACTGGCGTCCAGCTTGACTCCGGCCGATGCTGAAGCCTGGTTCGACCAGATGAAATAGTCGGTTTGATGCAGAGCAAGTGTGTTGTTCTTGTCTTCCGCGGCGGTCTGATAGGAACTGGGCAGGTGGTCTCCGTAGAAAATCACGGTTATGGGCTTGCTCATGGCGTTCAGCTGGTTCAGGAAATCAATGGTCGCCTGATCGGTGAGACTCACGCCCTTTGCATAGGTGTTGATCTGCCCGCGCTCGTAATCATTCAGGTTCTCGGTGACGTTCGCCTGATCAAACTGGTTGTTGAGATACCAGTTGTCATAGGGCATGTGATTCTGCATGGTGGCGAGTTGCAGGAACTGAGGGTGTTCCTCCGTGTTCAGCTGATCGATGATGTTCTGGTAGGAAGCCGCATCATTGACGTACGGAGAATTGTCGGTTCTGTCTTGATGCGTGATCGCTGGCTTGCTGTCTAGCGTGTAGAACTTGTTGAACCCGAACTTCTTGTAGTTTGCGTCGCGCAGATACATGTTCTTGTAGTACGAGTGGAATGCGGTGGAACCGGTCTTGTCGTATTCGGCGTTCCAGATTTGGTTCCACGAGAACGGGTTCTTCTGGTGTGGCACGAGCTCTTGATACATGGATTGCATCGAATCGTCGAACAAGGCAAGGTCCAATCCGGTGAGCGACTGGTATTCGATGTTCGCGGTGCCGCCGCCATAGCCGGGGGAGAGCATCAGGCCGGAGGTGGTCGTTTCCTTCAGGGCGCGGATGTTGGGCATCGGGTCTTCGGCCAAGGCGATGCCGGGCACGCGTGTTGGGTCGGAGAAGCTCTCCGAAAGAATCATGATGACGGTGTTATCGGTGAGGTTATTAGCACGCGTTCCATTAATCTGGTTTGCCTCGGAGCTGTATTTCTTGGCCAGCTCTTCCATCGTTTCCTGGCTGTACCCCTCGGGCTTATCCATGATTTTCGGATGCGTAAGGCGCAGGAAATTGATGATGGGACCGTTGTTTGCCGCGTCGCCCTCGGCGTTCCATAGCTGTGGCGCATCACCCCAAGACTTCGCCCACTCATATCCCCATGCGCCAGGAATGCTGAGCGTCCACGTAAACGAGCACAGCAGTGTGATACTCATTGCCGCAGCGATGATACGAGTGACATTGCCAATAATCGTCTTCACGTTGCGGAATGGACGCCACCAGTGGAATGGAATCACACAACGGCGGCCGTCAACGAATTGCAGTATCAGGCAGATAACCGTCAGCCAGATCAGCATAGTGATGGTGCCGTCTACCAATGCCTGGCTGCTTTTTGGAATGAACGAAGTGATTTCGCCACCGTTGCCGCTGGACAGGAAGCTGAGATCGGAGGGGAGAATTGGTTCGTTGCGCAGTATTATCTTGATACTGTTCGTTACGGCGTACACGCTCATCGTGATGGCGAATACGGCGGTCGCCACCCAGAACCGGTTGATCACGAATACCAGTACTAAGTAGACCATGCCAAGCGCAAGGAAGTTGAGCAGCCAGTTGAGCTTGTCTTCTTCTAGCCACATTTGCGTCACGAATCTGGTGAGTTGGCCGTTTACGCTGTTGAGAATCTTGGTGGTGTTATCCACCGCGTTGGGATCGTCGTATTTCGGCTCGGAATACATACCCCACTGGATAAAGGTCACAGCAGCCGCGTCGATCAGTGCCATGACCACCACGTACAGCGTATACGGGCACTTCGGGCGCTTCTTCCATAGTTTATGGAGCGCCACTGCTGCCGAAATCAGGAGCTGAACGAATTTGGAGGCCAGGATGGGGGCAGCGGTTGCCTTGATGTATTGGCCGAAGCGGGAAAGCTGGGCTTTGATTGGGTTTGGTTGTTGTGGATGCGTGTGCTTCTTGCTGCTGTCTGCTTTGTGGGTGCTTTGGGGGTTGTTGTGGGATCAAGCATATTAGTGCTTGTTGCTGCCGTCTCATCGTTCACAGAGTCGGTTGCAGTGTTAAGCTCAGTATCGAGTGCAGAAGTCTCGTCCATGGACACTTTGGACTGGTGAGTGCGACGCCGAGCGCCAACGAATGTGAGTATCCCTGCCCGTGGAGAGAAACGGGGCTTGGGCGACGACGCGGAAAGACGCGACACTTTGGAAGAATCAGAAACCCTAATGCAGGAGGTACCTGTCTTCGCGCGATTGCCACGTACCTTATGCTGTTTGCTCAATGAAATTCACCTATGCCCTCGTCTCAACAACGTACCCGCATATTGTAACGAGTAATTCAGAACAAATTCACTGAGCGTTCACGGGGAGGGTGGTTGGGGTGTACGGGACGGTGGTGGCGCATTGCGTTCGCGGTTGGGGAAAACGGCAGTAAGTACGCGTATGAACGAACACTTCGCGTACATACTGCCGGTATCAGATGGCGTGCATCGGAGGATGCGCATCGGAGAGACTGCAACCTAGCCCGGGTAGGGGCTCCATTGAGCGCACCATGGGGAATTGTCGGCGTGCTCAGGGCTTCGTTTTCTTTGCTGTGAAAAAACGTTGAGCAACCTATCAGTGCCCTTGTTTGCGGTACTTCTCCTCGGTTCCGGCTTTATCCGGCATCCACCAGCTTTCGTGCGCGCGGTACCAGTCGATAGTCGCGGCCAGACCTTCCTCAAAATCGGTGTACTTTGGTTCCCAACTGAGTTCGGTCTGAAGTTTGGTGGCGTCGATGGCATAGCGCTTATCGCCACCTGGGCGGTCGGTCACATGGTCGAAGTCGTTGGCGTCGCGGCCCATGAGCTTCAAAATCATGTGCAGCACATCAATGTTGTTGTATTCGCCATTGGCTCCCACGAGGTAGGTTTCCCCGATGCGGCCTCGGGTGAGAATAGTCCAGATGGCACTGCAGTGATCTTCCACGCTGATCCAGTCGCGCACAGCCAGACCTTGCCCGTAGAGTTTCGGGCGAATGCCGGCAAGAATGTTCGTGATCTGGCGGGGAATGAACTTCTCCACGTGCTGATAGGGGCCGTAGTTATTGCTGCAATTGCTGATGGTGGTTTTGAGTCCGTGCGTGCGGTGCCAGGCGCGCACCAAGTGGTCGCTGGCGGCTTTGGACGCCGAATATGGGCTGGACGGTTTGTAAGGGCTGAGCTCGGTGAATTTGCGCTGTTCGTCCAGAGCCAGATCGCCATACACTTCGTCGGTGCTGATGTGGTGGAATCGAATATCGTGGCGGCGGGCGGCCTCGAGCAACACGTACGTGCCGGTCACGTTCGTATTGAGGAATGGGGAGGCGTCGAGAATCGAATTATCGTTATGCGATTCGGCGGCGAAGTGCACAATGGCGTCAATCGGGGGTACTGCGGCTGCAGAGCGTTGGTTCAGCCCAGAAAACAGGGATTCCACAAGCTCGGCATCGCAAATATTGCCATGCACAAAGGTCAGGTTCGCGGCCGGCACGCCATCGAGATTCTCGCGTTTGCCGGCATACGTGAGCGCATCCAGAACAGTCATATGGACCTGCGGATGGTTACGCGCCACCCAGTGCACGAAGTTTGCGCCAATGAATCCTGCGCCACCGGTTACCAGAATGTGCTGCGGCATAAACGATGGTCCGTTGGCTGGGTTGTTGGCTGCTTCGTTGGCTGAATCGGAGGCCTGTGCGGAATTGCTCATAGCCACTCATCGTAACCTGAGGCTTGCATGAGTGCGGTAGCAGAATATATTTGTATTTGATGGCTGCACGGTAATTCTTTACCTCTTTTAGCCGTAGGCGTATTCCTGTAAATACCGCGCAAATGTCCTCGGCGCGCTTTACACTTACAAGTGTAACTTTCAGTTGTAAGTGTAAAGCGCGCCGAGCCTGACTGGTTTGTCTTCACGCTTATTGAGTGCAAAGAGAGAAAGGAGTGTACTTATGGAAGTTTTGTCTCGTGATCGTGAGCTTACTATTCTGGTGGACTCCGAGAGTCAGCGTGATATCGAACAAACTGTAGACGATATAAAAGATATCCGTGCAAATATCGCGTTGAATGTTGATGGACGCAATGTAGATTTACCTAAAGATGTTTCTGTCATTGTGACGACCGTGTTGGAGAGTCTGAGCAAGGGCTCTCGTGTGGTCATTTCAACCACACCAAAGGAATTGCGGACCACAGCTGCGGCGGAAATGCTTGGAATTTCTCGACCCACTTTGTTGAAATTGGTTCGTGAAGGGGAGCTGCCCTCTCATAAGGTGGGCGCTCATCATCGTTTCCTGCTCAACGATGTTCTTGAATACAGAGACAAGCAACAGGAAATTAAGAGGGAGCATTTCCTTGCCGTGCGTGGTTCTCTGGACGAGTTGGAAGATTAAGTCTGAGTGGTATATTCGTGGCTGAACAAGTCAGCAACGAAGGGATGTCGGGATGGAACGCGTTTTTGTGGATGCGAACATTCTGTATTCTCGCACTATTCGAGATTGGCTTTTCGCTCTGTCGACCAGCAAGATTCAGATGTTCGATCTCTTCTCCAGTGAAGACGTATTCGCTGAAGTCGTTTATCACTATCGGCGAAGCAATCCGAAACGTTCCGGCGATGAGGTAAACGGTCTCGTTAATCAAATACGTGAACTGGTTCATGTCGTGGATCACTATGATTGTGAGCGGGCACAAGCTGATTACATGGGCGCGGATCCAAACGACTTGCATCTTCATGCTGCCGCAGTAGATAATGATTGTTCGGTGTTGCTGACGAATGATCGAAAGCTGTATGCATCGCTTGACGAGAGCCAGTTAGATGGCCTTCCTTACTCCGTATGTACTGCCGATGATTTTTTCTGTGATTTGGCTGAGTCGTCGGCAGTACTGTTGGACCAAGCTGTTACTTGTGAGTTGCAGTATTGGTCTAAAAAATGTCCCGACGGAGTTCCCGATTTTGCCGACCGATTGACCCGTGCAGAATGCCCACGTTTCGCTTATTTGGTTAAACGTGCGTTGATGCGAAAAAGTGGGTTAAGCCCTGTTGATATTTCGAAGCAATTCCCTCTGGGAGAGGAATATTCATCAACCATGAGAGAATATGACATTGATGCATTGGCATCGATATCTGATGATTTTTACCCCGGTGTCTAATTGCTCGTCTAGCAACTGCACGAGATGGTAATGTGCCTGTGCGCCAATGATGTGCCTAGACTAGGCGTATGGGCAAGAGGCAATCGCTACGGGCAACGATGATCACGAACTTCGATTCCACTGAGCAGAGCCAAGAGTGGAATGACCTTGTGAAGCAGTACCCTGCGTATCCATCGATTCGTAATCTGTGGTGCAGGACCGATACGTATCGCCCCTGCGAGCGGTTGCTCAACGACTACACAGACATCGCAACGCATTTTGCGGGTATTGTGCGCACCGCATATATGTATTGCCCCAAAATCATGCTGACCGAAGCGCAGTTGCTGGATGGTCTGTTCTTCTTGGCTCTCGGCCCCACGGCGGTCAATGGCGTGCTGGGAAAGTCGTATAAGGATGGTCCGGCGATCATCGTCTCCGGCCGGCATCCGACTCTGGAGGACTGCTTGGTGGCGTTCACCACTAAGAGCATCGAAGACGTGAAAGAAGACGCGCAAAAGGCAGCGGAACAGGAAAACGAAACCATTCTTCCCGAGGACCTTGTGTGTGCGGGAACTGAGGAACAACTGACCGTTCGGCCGCTGGAATACTGTGTGTTCGGCACCACGGTCACGTGGAATCAAGCGCTGGGGCTAAATAGTCGGTTCTATACCGAGTTCACCAATCGGCTGAAACATGCTCACGAAACAGGAGAGCTGAAGTCAACCATCATCGCGGAGATGTATGCACAGTTGCTGTACGGTGCTGAAGCTGACGGTGATGCGAGTGACTGGTATGGCGCGGCTATTGAGGATCGGTGCCGGTTCCTCGGGCAACGTTGGCAGGAATGGATCGACGCGGAAAAACAGGGTCTGGTGCTTTACGAGAACCAGAATGATGCTTCGGTCAAAGAACTGACGAAAAGTAAGGGTTTCGTCCCATATTTTGAAGCCAATGCGCGCGATTGTGCGGAGGTATTGCGCAAACAGTTCCATTTGCGGGACTTGGCGGGCGCGGCGAATACGGGGTCGAGCGGCGGCAATGATACGACGGTGACGTTTGCACAGACATTGCAGGCGATTGCGAAGATGCCGAAGCGTACTGATGCGCGTATGTGCATTGATAGGGCGGTTGAACTGCCGGAAGGCAAGCCAGCGCTGCGAGAAACCGAGACGGATGAAGAGACGGTTGATGAGTCGGTTGATGGGTCGACTGGCAAATGGTTCGGTAAGTCGGTCGGCAAAGTAGGCAAAGTCGAGAAGCCTGAAATGTCTCGTCAGTTGTTGCGAGACTGGTATCAATTCGTGTACCAGAAAACCATGGCGCAGCATCTTGGCGCGTATTTGGTAGCGGTGAGCGCGCCGAATAACTCGTTTGCACGGCTGGCTGGAGACAGGTCGAGCAGGTCGTCGCTGGTACTTAACGGTAGTATTACCAAGCAGTTGGGCAAGATGCCGTTCGTGCTGTTTGCGACGTTCTGCTATCAAAGCCAGCCGGTTATTGAGGCATGGCGCAAGTGCAATGCCGATACGAGCAAGCGAATTCAGAAGATTAATACGCGCAATGTGGCCTATGCGGTGGAGCAGGCGTGCCAGCAGAAGAGCCTGAAGGGTGACGGCATAGATATGTTATGGAGTGCGTTGGTGGCGGGTGTGTTGGCATTGCTTTCTGCGTTGTCGGACAACGTGTGGTTCAACGGTAAATCGCCGATATGGCTCGTGGTGATGGTGGCGTGGTTCATCGGCATTGTGCCGAATCTTATCGATATCGCGAAATGGCTGCTGGGTGTGAGGTCGAGTTTTAAGACCGTGGTGTATTTGGAGTAGCGCGGGCTGTGGGTGCGGTAGCAGCGCTTGGGGATAATAGTAATGATCAATGGCGAAAGTGGTAGGTGGCCGAAATGGTAGTTAATGCGTTACCGGTGGGGCGCGATGGCGGGGCATCGAGCGGTGTTATATCCAATGGCGCGGTGGCTGACGAAGTGATTCGCGATGACGCAGTACATGACGGCGAGCCGCCGCTAAAGGTTCTGGGTAAGAAGGTCATGTACCAAGAGCAGGGCGGTGCCGATTTTGCGGTTACCCAAGTGGCACTGGAAGACGTTGCGACAGGGAATCATTTCGCCGTGCATTATGCTTCGGTCAAGGGTGCTCGTCCTGGGGCAGTATGCGTCGCGGAGCGTGATGGGCGCGTGCTGCTGGCTCGCCACCGGCGGGGGGGCCCCGGGGGCGGAGCACCA
>OATB01000977.1_pt1 | contig 12548 bp, 9 predicted proteins | sample 1494941 | NCBI WGS metagenome assembly OATB01 (sample SAMEA2579931, study PRJEB22360) | human gut metagenome | reverse complement strand
GCGATTCTGATGTACGTCTTTAACACCGGAACACCGGCACATATGGCGTGGTCAATTCTCGCCCTGGGCTTCTTCTCCAGCGCGATCTATACCACCATCATCACCCTGGGTTCACAGCAGACCAAAGTACCGTCGCCAAAACTGGTTAACTTTGTCCTGACCTGCGGGACCATCGGTACTATGTTGACCTTTGTGGTTACCGGGCCGATTGTTGAACATAGCGGTCCGCAGGCGGCACTGCTTACAGCAAACGGTCTGTACGCTGTCGTCTTTGTGATGTGCTTCCTGTTAGGTTTCGTCAGCCGTCACCGTCAGCATAACACCCTGACCTCTCATTAATTGCTCATGCCGGACGGCACTATCGTCGTCCGGCCTTTTCCTCTCTAACCCCGCTACGTGCATCTATTTCTATAAACCCGTTCAATTTGTCTGTTTTTTGCACAAACATGAAATGTCAGACAATTCCGTGACTTAAGAAAATTTATACAAATCAGCAATATACCCCTTAAGGAGTATATAAAGGTGAATTTGATTTACATCAATAAGCGGGGTTGCTGAATCGTTAAGGTAGGCGGTAATAGAAAAGAAATCGAGGCAAAAATGAGCAAAGTCAGACTCGCAATTATCGGTAACGGTATGGTCGGCCATCGCTTTATCGAAGATCTTCTTGATAAATCTGATGCGGCCAACTTTGATATTACCGTTTTCTGTGAAGAACCGCGCATCGCTTATGACCGCGTACACCTCTCGTCTTACTTCTCTCACCACACCGCCGAAGAGCTGTCGCTGGTGCGCGAAGGCTTCTACGAGAAACACGGCATCAAAGTTCTGGTCGGCGAACGCGCTATCACCATCAACCGTCAGGAGAAGGTGATTCACTCCAGCGCCGGGCGCACCGTTTTTTATGACAAGCTGATCATGGCGACCGGTTCCTACCCGTGGATCCCGCCAATCAAAGGTTCTGATACCCAGGACTGCTTTGTCTATCGCACCATTGAAGACCTCAACGCCATTGAATCCTGCGCCCGTCGCAGCAAACGCGGTGCCGTTGTTGGCGGCGGCCTGTTAGGTCTGGAAGCCGCTGGCGCGCTGAAAAACTTAGGTATTGAAACCCACGTTATCGAATTTGCCCCTATGCTGATGGCGGAACAGCTTGATCAGATGGGCGGCGAGCAGCTGCGTCGCAAAATCGAAAGTATGGGCGTGCGCGTTCACACCAGCAAAAACACCCTTGAGATTGTGCAGGAAGGTGTTGAAGCGCGTAAAACCATGCGTTTTGCCGACGGCAGCGAACTGGAAGTCGACTTTATCGTCTTCTCTACCGGTATCCGTCCGCGCGATAAGCTGGCAACCCAGTGTGGTCTGGACGTTGCTCCGCGTGGGGGTATCGTCATAAATGATTCCTGCCAGACTTCCGATCCGGATATCTACGCCATCGGTGAATGCGCAAGCTGGAACAACCGTGTATTTGGTCTGGTAGCACCAGGCTACAAAATGGCGCAGGTCGCCGTTGACCATATTCTTGGCAGCGAAAACGCCTTTGAAGGTGCTGACCTTAGCGCCAAGCTGAAACTGCTGGGCGTAGACGTAGGCGGTATTGGTGATGCGCACGGTCGCACGCCTGGCGCACGTAGCTACGTTTACCTCGACGAAAGCAAAGAGATCTACAAACGCCTGATTGTCAGCGAAGACAACAAAACCCTGCTCGGTGCGGTACTGGTGGGCGATACCAGCGACTACGGTAACCTGCTGCAACTGGTGCTGAACGCTATCGAGCTGCCGGAAAACCCGGATTCTCTGATCCTGCCGGCGCACTCGGGTAGCGGTAAGCCGTCTATCGGTGTTGATAAACTGCCGGACAGCGCGCAAATCTGCTCCTGCTTCGACGTCACCAAAGGCGACCTGATTGCTGCTATCAACAAAGGCTGCCACACAGTTGCGGCGCTGAAAGCTGAAACCAAAGCGGGTACTGGCTGCGGTGGCTGTATCCCGCTGGTCACTCAGGTACTGAACGCGGAACTGGCGAAACAGGGCATCGAAGTTAACAACAACCTGTGCGAACACTTTGCTTATTCGCGTCAGGAACTGTTCCATTTGATCCGCGTTGAAGGCATTAAAACCTTCGAAGAACTGCTGGCGAAACACGGCAAAGGCTACGGTTGTGAAGTTTGTAAACCAACCGTCGGTTCGCTGCTGGCCTCCTGCTGGAACGAATACATTCTGAAGCCGGAACATACTCCGCTGCAGGATTCTAACGACAACTTCCTCGCTAACATCCAGAAAGACGGCACCTACTCGGTGATCCCGCGTTCTCCGGGCGGTGAAATCACCCCGGAAGGGCTGATGGCAGTGGGTCGTATCGCGCGTGAATTTAATCTCTACACCAAAATCACCGGCTCTCAGCGCCTGGCGATGTTTGGCGCACAGAAAGACGATCTGCCGGAGATCTGGCGTCAACTGATTGAAGCTGGCTTCGAAACCGGTCATGCCTATGCGAAAGCACTGCGTATGGCGAAAACCTGCGTGGGTAGCACCTGGTGCCGCTACGGCGTTGGCGACAGCGTCGGCCTCGGCGTGGAACTGGAAAACCGCTACAAAGGCATCCGTACGCCGCACAAAATGAAGTTCGGTGTCTCCGGCTGTACCCGTGAATGTTCAGAAGCCCAGGGTAAAGACGTGGGTATCATCGCCACCGAAAAAGGCTGGAACCTGTATGTTTGCGGTAACGGCGGCATGAAACCGCGTCATGCGGATCTGCTGGCAGCGGATATCGATCGCGAAACGCTGATCAAATATCTCGACCGCTTCATGATGTTCTACATCCGTACCGCCGACAAACTGACGCGTACCGCGCCGTGGTTAGAAAACCTCGAAGGCGGCATCGATTACCTGAAAGCGGTGATCATTGACGACAAACTGGGGCTGAACGCTCATCTGGAAGAAGAGATGGCGCGCCTGCGTGAAGCGGTAGTGTGTGAGTGGACTGAAACGGTCAATACGCCGTCTGCGCAGACTCGCTTCAAACACTTCATCAACAGCGACAAGCGTGACCCGAACGTGCAGATGGTGCCAGAGCGCGAACAGCACCGTCCGGCAACGCCGTATGAACGTATCCCGGTAACTCTGGTGGAGGACAACGCATGAGCCAGTGGAAAGACATCTGCAAAATCGATGACATCCTGCCTGAAACCGGCGTCTGCGCGCTGTTAGGTGACGAGCAGGTAGCGATTTTCCGCCCGTATCACAGCGACCAGGTGTTTGCGATCAGCAACATTGATCCGTTCTTCGAGTCCAGCGTGCTGTCACGCGGGCTGATTGCGGAACACCAGGGCGAGCTGTGGGTCGCCAGCCCGCTGAAAAAACAGCGTTTTCGCTTAAGTGATGGCTTGTGCATGGAAGACGAACAGTTTTCCGTCAAACACTACGAAGCACGTGTGAAAGACGGCGTGGTGCAGCTGCGCGGTTAATGTTTTAACGGGAGGCGCAATGCCTCCCCTTTTTGCATGGTCCTGTAATGACCTTCGGTATATTGCAGGACATTTTTTAAACTTTTTGTTTTATTTTTTGTTTTTATTTTTTAAAGGATAATCAAATGTTTACAGACACTATTAATAAGTGTGCGGCTAACGCTGCGCGCATTGCACGCCTGTCGGCAAATAACCCGCTCGGCTTCTGGGTCAGCTCCGCAATGGCGGGGGCGTATGTGGGTCTTGGGATCATCCTGATTTTCACGCTCGGTAATTTGCTCGATCCGTCCATACGTCCGCTGGTGATGGGCGCGACCTTTGGTATAGCCTTAACGCTGGTGATTATCGCCGGTTCTGAACTGTTCACCGGACACACCATGTTCCTCACCTTTGGGGTGAAAGCGGGCACTATCAGCCACGGGCAAATGTGGGCAATCCTGCCGCAAACCTGGCTGGGTAACCTGGTCGGTTCCGTCTTCGTTGCCATGCTCTATAGCTGGGGCGGCGGTAGCCTGCTGCCGGTAGATACCAGCATCGTTCACTCCGTCGCGCTGGCAAAAACCACTGCACCGGCAATGGTACTGTTCTTCAAAGGTGCATTGTGTAACTGGCTGGTTTGCCTGGCAATCTGGATGGCGCTGCGCACTGAAGGGGCGGCGAAATTTATCGCTATCTGGTGGTGTCTGCTGGCATTTATCGCGTCCGGCTACGAGCACTCCATCGCTAACATGACGCTGTTCGCCCTCTCCTGGTTTGGCAACCACAGCGAAGCCTACACGCTGGCGGGTATTGGTCATAACCTGCTGTGGGTGACGCTGGGTAATACTTTATCGGGTGCCGTATTCATGGGATTGGGTTATTGGTATGCTACGCCGAAAGCGAATCGTCCGGTTGCGGACAAATTTAATCAAACTGAAACAGCTGCCGGTTAATTACTAAGGGGTTTTTACGTGGATCATTTGCCTATATTTTGCCAATTACGCGATCGCGACTGTCTGATTGTCGGCGGTGGTGATGTCGCGGAACGCAAAGCAAGGTTGCTGTTAGACGCGGGTGCTCGCTTAACGGTGAATGCATTAGCGTTTATTCCACAGTTCACCGCATGGGCAGATGCAGGCATGTTAACCCTCGTCGAAGGGCCATTTGATGAAAGCCTTCTCGACACCTGCTGGCTGGCGATTGCTGCGACGGATGATGACGCGCTTAACCAGCGCGTCAGTGAAGCCGCTGAAGCTCGTCGCATCTTCTGTAACGTGGTCGATGCGCCGAAAGCCGCCAGCTTTATTATGCCGTCAATTATTGACCGCTCACCGCTCATGGTAGCGGTCTCCTCTGGCGGCACCTCACCGGTTCTGGCGCGCCTGTTGCGCGAAAAACTCGAATCACTGCTGCCGCTGCATCTGGGTCAGGTGGCGAAATATGCCGGGCAGTTACGTGGTCGGGTAAAACAGCAGTTCGCTACAATGGGTGAACGTCGCCGTTTCTGGGAAAAACTGTTCGTTAATGACCGTCTGGCGCAGTCGCTGGCAAACAACGATCAGAAAGCCATTACCGAAACGACCGAACAGTTAATCAATGAACCGCTCGATCATCGCGGTGAAGTGGTGCTGGTTGGTGCAGGTCCAGGCGATGCAGGACTACTGACGCTGAAAGGTCTGCAACAAATTCAGCAGGCAGATGTGGTGGTCTACGACCGTCTGGTTTCTGACGATATTATGAATCTGGTACGCCGCGATGCGGATCGCGTTTTCGTCGGCAAACGCGCGGGATACCACTGCGTACCGCAAGAAGAGATTAACCAGATCCTGCTGCGGGAAGCGCAAAAAGGCAAACGCGTGGTGCGGCTGAAAGGCGGCGATCCGTTTATTTTTGGTCGTGGTGGCGAAGAGCTGGAAACACTGTGCAACGCGGGCATTCCGTTCTCGGTGGTTCCGGGTATTACCGCAGCTTCTGGTTGCTCTGCCTATTCGGGTATTCCGCTCACGCATCGCGATTATGCCCAGAGCGTACGCTTAATTACCGGACACTTAAAAACCGGTGGCGAACTGGACTGGGAAAACCTGGCGGCAGAAAAACAGACGCTGGTGTTCTATATGGGGTTGAATCAGGCCGCGACTATTCAGCAAAAGCTGATTGAACACGGTATGCCTGGCGATATGCCGGTGGCGATTGTCGAAAACGGAACGGCAGTCACGCAGCGCGTGATTGACGGTACACTCTCGCAGCTGGGCGAACTGGCGCAGCAAATGAACAGCCCATCATTAATTATTATTGGTCGGGTCGTTGGCCTGCGCGATAAATTGAACTGGTTCTCCAACCATTAATTTAACCAGGGCCAGAGAATTCTGGCCTTTTTGTTTACAAGTCTCTTTATATATTCAGCAGATAAAAATATAACTCATTAACAAACATCATTTATTTTTGACTCGTTATATTCAACGTTACAGCGACTTACAAAATTAAGTCATTCACTCACTGACGCCGATTAAATATTCCTGTATCATTCTTAATGAGTAGTCTGCTTATATTCATATAATCAATGAATATTAATCAATATATAATACATAGGGAATGTAAATGAACAAATTTATTAAAGTTGCACTGGTAGGTGCAGTACTGGCTACGTTAACTGCATGTACTGGTCATATTGAAAACCGTGATAAGAACTGCTCTTACGACTACCTGCTGCACCCGGCAATTTCTATTTCTAAAATCATTGGCGGTTGCGGTCCTACTGCACAGTAAGTCTATGACAGAAATCGGCTAACGCCGGTTTAATTGCCCGACGCCCTCTGGATTTTCCGAGGGCGTATTTGTTTCTACGTCCTTCTTGCTCCCGCCCGTAAAAATATTTTCACTTTAATTTCAATTGGATAACTACACCCATTAGCCACAGCGCAATCCTGTGCGAAATTTTGTGATCTTCCTCCACATTACATAACATCATATGTTGTTATATTCATCATGCATTGTCATGTTACCTTTTAAATGACTGCAAACTCTCCCCTACAACGTGTTGGACAAGAAAAAGGTATCGCTATGGGAAGCCAGGAACTCCAACGCAAGCTCGGATTTTGGGCCGTTCTTGCAATCGCCGTCGGGACAACCGTCGGCTCCGGTATTTTTGTATCTGTGGGTGAAGTGGCAAAAGCGGCGGGCACGCCGTGGCTGACGGTGCTCGCGTTTGTCATCGGCGGATTAATTGTGATCCCGCAAATGTGCGTCTATGCGGAGCTATCAACCGCTTATCCGGAAAATGGCGCAGATTATGTTTATCTGAAAAATGCCGGAAGCCGACCGCTGGCTTTCCTCTCCGGCTGGGCCAGCTTCTGGGCCAACGATGCGCCTTCGCTGTCAATCATGGCGCTGGCGATTGTCAGCAATCTTGGCTTTTTAACGCCTATCGATCCTCTGCTCGGTAAATTTATCGCCGCCGGATTAATTATCGCCTTTATGCTGCTGCACCTGCGCTCCGTCGAAGGTGGCGCAGCGTTTCAGACGCTGATCACCATCGCCAAAATTATCCCGTTCACTATCGTCATTGGCCTTGGGATCTTCTGGTTTAAAGCGGAGAATTTTGCCGCGCCTACCACCACTGCGATTGGCGCAACGGGCAGCTTTATGGCGCTGCTGGCGGGGATCTCTGCCACCAGTTGGTCGTATACCGGCATGGCCTCCATCTGTTATATGACCGGCGAAATCAAAAACCCCGGTAAAACCATGCCACGAGCGCTGATTGGTTCCTGTCTGCTGGTTCTGGTGCTCTACACCCTGCTGGCGCTGGTAATTTCCGGCCTGATGCCCTTCGACAAACTCGCCAATTCTGAAACGCCGATTTCCGACGCCCTGACCTGGATCCCCGCACTCGGCAGCACCGCCGGGATCTTCGTGGCTATCACGGCGATGATCGTCATTCTTGGCTCGCTTTCCAGCTGCGTGATGTACCAGCCGCGGCTGGAATATGCGATGGCAAAAGACAATCTGTTCTTCAAATGCTTCGGCCATGTGCACCCGAAATACAACACGCCGGATGTCTCCATCATCCTGCAAGGGGCGCTGGGGATCTTCTTCATCTTCGTTTCCGATCTCACCAGCCTGCTGGGTTATTTCACCCTGGTGATGTGTTTCAAAAATACCCTCACCTTCGGCTCCATCATCTGGTGTCGTAAACGCGACGATTACAAACCGCTGTGGCGGACTCCGGCTTTCGGACTGATGACCACCCTCGCCATTGCATCAAGCCTCATTCTGGTCGCCTCGACCTTTGTCTGGGCACCGATTCCCGGCCTTATCTGCGCCGTCATCGTTATTGCCACTGGTCTGCCTGCTTACGCCTTCTGGGCGAAGCGTAGCCGCCAGCTCAACGCTTTGTCGTAATGTTATCTGGAGAAAATAAAATGTTGGATATTGATAAAAGCACCGTGGACTTTCTGGTCACCGAAAATATGGTTCAGGAAGTGGAAAAAGTTCTCAGCCATGACGTTCCGCTGGTGCATGCCATCGTGGAAGAGATGGTGAAGCGCGACATTGATCGTATTTATTTCGTTGCCTGCGGATCGCCACTCAACGCGGCGCAAACGGCGAAACATCTGGCGGATCGCTTTTCCGATCTTCAGGTCTACGCCATTTCCGGCTGGGAGTTCTGCGATAACACCCCGTATCGCCTCGACGATCGTTGCGCAGTAATTGGCGTTTCTGACTACGGTAAAACAGAAGAGGTAATCAAAGCGCTGGAGCTGGGGCGGGCCTGCGGCGCGCTTACTGCGGCATTCACCAAACGCGCGGATAGCCCGATTACCTCGGCGGCGGAATTTAGCATTGATTATCAGGCCGACTGTATTTGGGAAATTCATCTGCTGCTCTGCTACAGCGTGGTGCTGGAGATGATCACCCGCCTCGCGCCGAACGCGGAAATCGGCAAGATCAAAAACGATCTCAAACAGCTGCCGAATGCACTCGGTCATCTGGTACGCACCTGGGAAGAAAAAGGCCGCCAGCTTGGTGAACAGGCCAGCCAGTGGCCGATGATTTATACGGTTGCTGCAGGTCCGCTGCGCCCGCTGGGTTACAAAGAAGGCATTGTAACGCTAATGGAATTTACCTGGACGCACGGCTGCGTGATCGAAAGCGGAGAGTTCCGCCACGGCCCACTGGAAATTGTCGAGCCGGGCGTTCCGTTCCTGTTCCTGCTCGGCATTGACGAAAGTCGCCACACCACCGAACGCGCCATTAACTTTGTTAAACAGCGTACTGACAACGTAATCGTCATTGATTACGCCGAAATTTCGCAAGGGCTGCACCCGTGGCTGGCACCGTTCCTGATGTTTGTGCCGATGGAGTGGCTCTGCTACTACCTGTCTATTTATAAAGATCACAACCCGGATGAACGCCGCTATTACGGTGGTCTGGTGGAATATTAATCCCTCTCCCGGCCCGGCAACGGGCCGGATTTACGCAAGGAGTTACCCGATGAAAACAGGTATGTTTACCTGCGGCCACCAGCGGCTGCCTATTGAACACGCATTCCGTGATGCAAGCGAGCTGGGTTACGACGGCATTGAAATTTGGGGCGGTCGCCCGCACGCGTTCGCGCCGGACTTAAAAGCGGGCGGCATCAAACACATTAAAGCGCTGGCGCAGACGTATCAGATGCCGATTATCGGTTATACGCCAGAAACTAATGGCTATCCGTATAACATGATGTTGGGCGATGAACATATGCGTCGCGAAAGCCTCGACATGATCAAGCTGGCGATGGATATGGCAAAAGAGATGAACGCCGGTTATACGCTGATTTCCGCGGCCCACGCGGGTTATCTCACGCCGCCTAACGTTATCTGGGGGCGGCTGGCAGAGAACCTAAGCGAACTGTGTGAGTACGCGGAAAACATCGGCATGGATCTGATCCTCGAACCGTTAACGCCGTATGAATCGAACGTCGTGTGTAATGCCAATGATGTGCTCCATGCGCTGACGCTGGTGCCTTCGCCGCGTCTGTTCAGCATGGTCGACATTTGTGCGCCGTATGTCCAGGCGGAACCGGTGATGAGTTATTTCGACAAACTGGGCGATAAATTGCGTCATTTGCATATTGTCGACAGCGACGGGGCCAGCGACACGCATTACATTCCCGGCGAAGGCAAAATGCCGCTGCGGGAGTTGATGCGCGATATTATCGACCGGGGTTATGAGGGGTACTGCACAGTGGAACTGGTAACGATGTATATGAACGAACCCAGACTCTACGCTCGCCAGGCGCTGGAACGCTTTCGCGCGCTGCTGCCGGAGGGGGCGTGATGAAAACCCTGGCGACAATCGGCGATAACTGCGTCGATATCTACCCGCAACTGAATAAAGCGTTTTCTGGCGGTAATGCGGTGAACGTGGCGGTGTACTGCACTCGCTACGGCATAAAGCCGGGATGCATTACCTGGGTGGGAGATGATGACTACGGCACAAAGCTGAAGCAGGATCTTGCCCGCATGGACGTCGATATCAGCCATGTCCATACGAAACACGGCGTTACCGCACAAACTCAGGTGGAACTGCACGACAACGATCGCGTTTTTGGCGACTACACCGAAGGCGTGATGGCCGACTTTGCCCTGAGCGAAGAGGATTACGCCTGGCTGGCGCAATATGACATTGTGCACGCGGCAATCTGGGGACATGCGGAGGACGCATTCCCGCACCTGCACGCAGCGGGCAAACTTACCGCTTTCGACTTCTCCGACAAGTGGGACAGCCCGCTCTGGCAGACACTGGTGCCGCATCTCGATTTTGCCTTTGCCTCCGCACCGCAAGAAGACGAAGCTCTACGTCTGAAGATGAAGGCGATTGTTGCCCGTGGCGCAGGCGTGGTGATTGTCACGCTGGGTGAAAACGGCAGTATTGCCTGGGATGGCGCGCAGTTCTGGCGTCAGGCTCCTGAACCGGTGACGGTTATCGACACCATGGGTGCCGGAGATTCGTTCATTGCCGGATTCCTTTGCGGCTGGTCTGCGGGGATGACATTACCGCAGGCGATGGCGCAGGGAACGGCGTGCGCGGCACAAACTATTCAGTACCACGGTGCCTGGTAGGCATAACGTTGGCGTGAGCATCTTCACGCCAACGTGCTGTTACTTGCCGGAAAACGACCCTATAATCCGTGTAATTCATTCTTTATTTCAGGGTCGATTATGTCAGCTACGGACCGCTACTCTCATCAACTCCTCTACGCTACCGTCCGCCAGCGGTTGCTGGATGATATCGCGCAGGGGGTTTACCAGGCCGGGCAACAGATCCCTACCGAAAACGAGCTTTGTACGCAATATAACGTCAGCCGCATTACCATTCGCAAAGCCATCAGCGACTTAGTGGCAGACGGCGTACTGATCCGCTGGCAGGGCAAAGGCACCTTTGTACAAAGCCAGAAAGTTGAAAACGCCCTGCTTACTGTCAGTGGTTTTACCGATTTTGGCGTCTCACAAGGCAAGGCGACGAAAGAGAAAGTGATCGAACAGGAACGGGTCAGCGCCGCGCCGTTTTGCGAAAAGCTGAACATCCCCGGTAACAGCGAAGTGTTCCATCTTTGCCGGGTGATGTATCTCGATAAAGAGCCACTGTTTATTGATAGTTCATGGATCCCGCTGTCGCGTTATCCTGACTTTGATGAGATTTACGTCGAAGGAAGCTCCACCTATCAGTTATTTCAGGAGCGTTTTGACACGCGAGTGGTCAGCGATAAAAAGACTATCGATATTTTTGCCGCCACCCGCCCGCAGGCAAAATGGCTGAAATGCGAACTGGGCGAACCGCTGTTTCGCATCAGCAAAATCGCCTTTGATCAGAATGACAAACCGGTGCACGTCTCCGAACTCTTCTGCCGCGCCAACCGCATCACCTTAACGATTGATAATAAAAGACATTAACCGTAGGCCGGATAAGATGCGCCAGCATCGCATCCGGCGATGCTGGCGCGTTGAGGGGACCGTCCGGCGCTGAATTTAGCTTGATTGCCGAACGGGGCTATCCAGCATTAAATACTGGCAATACTCTCACGCAAAATCCGCAGCACCGTCTCTTCACCGCTGCGATTTGGGTTAATACGAATCGCGTAATGTTCGAGTTGCGGATTCGCCTGGCGAAACGTTCCGGAAAGACGGTAAAAGAGCGGCGGGATTTCATATTTCGACTCTGCACCGACCGGGTAAGGCAAGGCACCGAGCTTTTGCGCCTCTTCCAGTACTCTGGCGGCAATCGGCTGATGAAACTCCACAATCAACACCTTCGACTGCGCATTGGCAATCACCGCGCTTTTCACTTCCGCCACTGCGCCACCGTTAAGTAAAGCCAGCAACCGTTCAGATACCCCCGCCTGCACCGCGTGCATCACTGGCGCAAACACCAACCCACGCAAGACTTCCAACGCCTGAGCGCCCTGAATCTGGCTGCCGCCGGAGTAGAGCGTGGAGCGAATCCGACTAATAACATCGGCATCGCCTACCACCGCGCCAACCCCCTCCGGCCCAAACAGCTTGAAGCAGGAAAAAGTCGAGACATTTGCCCCGCATTCGCAGCCAATTCGCGCCACTTTCATCACCGCATAGTTGTCATCGGTTAATGCAGGAACGCCAGCCGAGCGCAACGTTGCCAGCACATCTGCCAGAATGTACCCGTCCTGCGGCTGCTGGCGCGTATGCTGCACCAGAGCCGCATCCGGTTGTTGCTCTTCGACGACCTGCTTAAGTGCCGACAGGTCATTGAAATTAGCAGTAATAAGCGTCAGCCCCATCTGCTCAATAATGACCTGAGTCGTCGGGTAAACAGGCGCGTCATGCACCAGAAGACGCTGCCCCGGTTTGAGCAAAGCCGCCAACGCCGCACGGATCGCGCCAGTACCCGCGCCCTGTACCAGCGCCGCAGCCTGTGCGTGAAATGCATCAGCCAGCACCTGTTCCACTCGCTGGGTAATGCGCGGTTGATTCAGCCCCGGCGTTAAGCCCAAATCCCCGCGGGTAAGAAACTCGCTGCCGGGAAAATGGCGGCAAATCGTGTCCACCAGCGCAAACTGCTTTTGCTGCGCCTCAATAAGCGTCA
>OATB01000975.1_pt1 | contig 12591 bp, 16 predicted proteins | sample 1494941 | NCBI WGS metagenome assembly OATB01 (sample SAMEA2579931, study PRJEB22360) | human gut metagenome | reverse complement strand
GACTTTCTTTTTTTCTACCCTAAATATCTATTTACACAAGATATTTTACGCTATCGGGAGATTGTGCGTAGTTAACAATAAAATTATATATATAATTATAGTTACTATAATATATTTTATAAATAAATAGTCATTTTTAGTTTAAGTTATTTAATTTTGAAAACTTCTTGGCTTGGTGATATAATTGTAACATAAAGTGATTTATATATCACATATCAGAGGAGGAACTTTATGAATAATAAAATCATGCGTATTATTATTGGAGTAATTTGGCTTGTTGGAGGGGTGATAACTTCTGTTAATGGTAATATGGAGTGGTGGTTTAGTATGCTTTTCTTTCTTGTCGGTGTGCTATTTATATATTCAGCCTTCAAAAATAATAACGGAAAGTAGGTCATGCATTGAATAATTCACTTATTGTAAATGGTCTAACTATCTGGTATCGCAAGGAAAATCCTGTTATTCGTAATTTGTCGCTAACTTTATCATCTAATGAAGTTGTGGGGCTTATTGGATTGAATGGCGCCGGAAAAACAACACTTATAAATACACTTTCTGGCATTCACAAAGAATACAGCGGGGGATTGAATTTTGCAGACCGTTATTTCAAATTAAGCCGTTACACCGTATTTTCAGAGGATGCTTCATTTCAGTATTACACATTCAATGAATATCTTCACCATGTATTCACAGCTTACGGTAAATCTGTCGAATCAAAGCGAGTTAATGAACTATTGAAGGGGTTTAACTTTAGTAAATATCAAAATGTTCTAATTCGGGATTTGTCAACGGGGAACAGACGAAAAGTATTTCTTATCACGGGATTTGCTCTATGTACACCGTTTTTGTTGCTTGATGAACCGGTGAATGGACTAGATTTCCAAAGTACTGAATACTTGTATTTTTTAATAAATGATTACCGTAAATATGGTACTGTAATGTTTGCCTCTCATATTTTAGAAAGCATTTCCCTTACTTCTGACCGTGTTCTTGTTTTGGAAAATGGCTGTATCAGTCACGAGTTTGTACAGGAGCAAATTAACGCAGTTCAAATACGGGAGGCGTTACATGACACGGATTCTTAATGTTAACTTGAAAAGGTTTATGGGAACAAAGTACGAGCGTATCGCAAAAACACTTGCACTTTGGGCTATTCTGCTTTTCGCCTTGAAGTCTTCTGGAGTAAGAATTGAAATTTCACCGACTGTTATATGGCTAACTACAACAGTACTGACAATTGGAGGGTTTATTCAAGTGTTATCATCTGATGATACGATAGATAGTTTGTATGGGCAGATTATGCTACCGGAAAATCCCTTGGAATTTCATTTTGCTTTCTTTCTCTCGGTTGCTTTATATACCTTGTTTACAAAAGTAGGTTTGCTGTTGGTTGTATATGTTGCAGTGAGTGAATTTCAGGTATTGACAATAATTGGAGCAATCCTATTGTTTTTTGTTAGCGGGATTGTAACATATCTCCTTGATTTTCACACTGACAAAAAGGTAACTAAGTATCGCTATGTAAAACATACAAGAAGTAACTTTGCACTTTATCTTTTAAGATACTTGTTGAACAACAAGAAGTATCTTGCCAATACAGCCGCATTATGGGCATTTGGTTCTGTATTTGCCATAGTAGCTGGTAAAAGTGCGCCTTCTGATTTCCTACCGATTGGGTTTGCACTGATGTGCCTTAACACTCCGCTTGGTATTCTCTTATCAAGTGACAGAGCGTTATATCGGCAAATTAAACTTTTGCCTAGGCAATTTAATGGGGTGCTGTTACCCTACGCACTGTTTTTGGTAATTATAAATATGATTGCTTGTAGTGTTTACCTAATAGTATGGAAAATTGTGGTAGGCAATTTCTCACTTATTGTGCTTTTGTGCGCAGTAAATTTTTCTATTATAAGCGCAGGATTGACCGTTATGCTTGAAATAAAGGTTCCATTACTGGGTTGGAAAGTCGAAAGTGACTTATGGCATCACCCACGGAAATACATTGTTCCAGGAATTATGATATTTCTTGCGATTTTACTAGTGATTTTGATGGGAGGATTTTAATATGTCGAATTTCAGAAAATGGGGTAGTCCTCGTTCACCGAGAAAATATAGTCGTTTTACCTGGGTTTTAGGGTTTATGGGCTTTTTGGGTTTCCGTTACTTTTTCAGTTATGAAATCAGCGATTTGTTTAATTTCAGCTTCTTTGCTCTTTTCAGCACATATTTCACGGCAAGACTTGCGGCTGAAATGCCTGACGAACGATACAAGGAAAACCAATTAAAGGCGAAAGCAATAACGATGTTCGTTCCAGCTATTACTTTATTTGCAATAGGAGTAGGGATTTCATCTTTTAGTATTTCGTATAAGGTTATTGTGCTTATTGCTGCACTTGGCTGGTCGGCAACCTTTATTACCTACGCTTTGGCGTTTTGGTATTACGAAAAGCATTAACGGGAGGCGCATAAATGGAACAATACATTAGCCACTTAAAAAAGTATCGCCAGCTTGCCAATTTCACGCAAGAAGAACTAGCAAATAAAGTTGGTGTTCGGCGGGAAACGATAATTCGGCTCGAATCTGCGAAGTACAATCCCTCGTTAAAATTGGCAGTTGACATTTCACGGGCAGTTGACGCACCGGTTGAGGATATATTTGAGTTCCAAAAATAAACGAGTTATTAAGGAGAGAGTAATGACGGAAAGAGGATTACCATCGAAAACAAAATGGTTATTGTGCCCTGTTTGCAAAAGTAAAACTCGTGTTAGGATAAGAGATAATACAATTCTTAAAAACTTTCCCTTATACTGTCCAAAGTGCAAGCTTGAAACATTGATAAATATGATTTCTTCACAAATTACAGTAATCAAAGAGCCAGACGCAGAGCCGCAGAGCCGATAATTTGAGGTTAATACAATCTCATCTTATCGGCTCTTTCTGTTATGTATTCTCATTATGCTTAGTCTTTAATACTTCTAACTTCCTTGATACCATTGGCTAAAGCTTCCATAAATGCTAGTTCTTTATCAGTGAAGGTATCCATAATGGATTTCTGATTTAGTCGTAGGTGCATTTTTAATGGTATCAGCTACCGGACAAGTACGATCAATAAATGCGATAAAATCTGAAATCTCTTCATCAGTATTATCAGCTTCAATATAAAATTTAGATACGATTGCAGAATAGCCTATTTTAGCTGCTTTATTTTTTCCTATAAAACCATCAGGATCTAATACTCCATCTATCTCTACACGGATATCGTTTAAATTTATGCCCTGCACTTTAGCGAAAGACCGAGCTACTGCATGAAATGTTTCTTTTGCCATAAAAATAACCTCCTTTTAATTTAATAACTTTATCGTATCATGAAAGCATTATTTTTACCCGCATAGTCACATGAGAAACAGAAAAATTTATATTTTTGAATTTTTTTGCAAAAAATAAAAATCTTTTGTGCAATTGAATAGGTTAATGCATGGAAAAAAGCAGCAAACATAAATCAAAGTGGATCCTATAGAATAGACACTAAAAAAAGTGCCTTTATAGGGTCCTTTTCAATCCATTTTAGTTTCATAAGGTTTCTTTTTTTAAAATGTCCTTGACATAGAATCCATTTCAATTCTTCGATTAGCTAAATTTTTCTAAAGTCTGTGTATATAGTTCAATAATTTCTTCACGACTAATTTGATTTCTTTTCTCCTTATACCAAAAGACGGATTGAATCGTGATCCCCATAATGATCTGTCCTTTATAACTAAGCTCTATGGGTAATTCTTCGTCACTAGCTCCTTTTTTTATGCGGTTACCTAGCATGCTCTTCCCGTACTCGCGCACACTTTCAAGTTCAAAAATGATATTAGCATTCATTTGAATACTGAAAATGAGATATAAGAGATTATCAAATTGATCCAATAGTTGTTCAAAAACAATAATAAAAAAGTTGTCTTTTTCTTCATTTGAGTTTTTGATAGCAAAATCAAATATTTCATTCATTTTATGTTTAATAAAAAAGGTTATAAAATCATATTTATCCAAGAAATGATTGTAGAAAGTTGGTCGTCGAACCATAGCAGCATCACATATTTCTGTTACTGAAATATTTTCAAATTCTTTTTCATGTAATAAGTTTTCAAATGCTTCTATAAGTGCCTTATGAGTTTTTTGAACCCTTAAATCTAATTGTTGCATATAGGGCCTCCTTTTTAGAGAAAGCATCAATTATCGAAAAAATGTAAATTATTTATCAGATCCTGAAAATATGTCTCTTGTCCTCCTTTGTGAGACTAGTATAATAAATAGTATAACATTTGTAAATAAAGAAACGATTGTTAATTATCTTATAATCGATATTTAAAAGAAAGGTAGGAATATGATGTCAGTTATTGAAGTGAAACATGTGACCAAAGACTATGGACATGGACGTGGAATATTTGATGTTTCTTTTGAGATAAATGAGGGAGAAGCTTTTGGATTCTTGGGACCGAATGGTGCTGGAAAGTCGACAGCTATTCGCCACTTAATGGGCTTTTCTAAAGCTGATGAGGGAGAACTTTCTATTAATGGAAAAGATAGTTGGAAATCAGCAGCCAATATTAAACAAGATGTTGGTTATTTACCTGGAGAGTTGGCTTTTCCAAAAGGAATGACAGGAGACCAATTTATTGAGTTCATGGCAAATGAAAGAAAAATTACTGATATGACAAGGACAGAGCAGCTTAAAGAGCTCTTTAAAGTAGATACTTCTAAAGAGATTAAAGAAATGAGTCTTGGGACCAAAAGAAAGCTAGCGGTCGTTACTGCTTTTATGCATAATCCAAAAATATTGATATTAGATGAACCTACTTCAGGATTAGATCCTGTTATGCAAGAACGCTTCATTCAATTTATCTTAAAAGAAAAATCAGAAGGGAAAACAATCCTCCTATCTAGTCACATCTTTACTGAAGTGGATGCAACATGTGATCGCATTGCCATCATTAAGGATGGGGTAGTGGTTTCAACAGTTGAATCCAATGAATTGAAGCAGAGTACGAATAAATCATTCAAAATTGAGTTTGCTAGTTTTGAGGATTATCAGAAGTTTATAGAAAATACCGAATTTACTATTCCAACTAAAAGACCTGAACAAAATCAAGTTAAACTAAGTTTAACGGATCAGAAGATGCAAGAATTTTTTACAGAATTAAGTGAGGTAAAGGTAAATTTTATTTCAGAAATTAAATTTACTTTGGAAGATTACTTTATGGACTTTTATGATCGTAAGAAAACAGTGGCTGCTGGAGAGGAGAATTTGCGATATGGCTTACATTGATATCAAACATTTGACTAAGGATTATGGAAATGGACACGGAATATTTGATGTATCTTTAGAAATTGAAAAAGGAGAAAACTATGGCTTCGTAGGTATCAATGGTGCAGGGAAAACGACTACTATCCGGCACTTGATGGGTTTCCTGAAACCTGATGAAGGAAGCGTCACTATTAATGGACTTGATGCCACCAAAAGTAGTGCAGAAGTCAAACGTTATGTATCTTATATTCCTGGTGAGATCAATTTTCCAGGAAACAAAACCGGTGAAGAGTTTTTAAAAGATCAAATCTATTTATCTGGACGCGGAAGTTGGGAACGTGCTAAAGAGTTAAGTAATCTTCTTCAATTAGATGTGACGGCCAATGTGCGTTCCATGAGTAAAGGGATGAAACAAAAAACAGCTATTGTTTCAGCATTTGCATCTAATGCAGATATCTTAATTATGGATGAACCAAGTACAGGCTTAGATCCTCTAATGCGTGACATCTTCCTTGATCTTTTAAAACAAGAAAAGAAACAAGGAAAAACGATTCTTATGTCTAGCAATATCTTCCAAGAAGTGGAAGAAGTCAGTGACCGAGTCGCAATCATCCGAGAGGGCAAAATTATTGATATCACAGATATGGCAGACATTCGTTATAACGAGAATAAAAGTTATCGAATGGAATTTAAATCACTCGCCGATTTCGAACGTTTCTTAAATTTAGGCTACCAATTGACTATGGTAAAAGCGGAAGATTTACAAGTTTTCGTTCAAATTCATGATAAAAATATTAATTATCTCATTCAAGATTTAAAAGATTTTGACTTGGTCTATTTTAAAGAAATTAAATTCTCATTTGAAGATTATATTACTGAGATATTTAAGGAGGAAGTATAAATGTTTTCAAAACCAATATTTAAGCAAAGTATCAAAACCAATTGGAAACTATGGGCAATTATCACAATCGTCGCTTCAGTCATTTTATCTGGTTTCATCATAGGTTATGATGCGGCAGGATATGCATCGATTGCCGCTGCAGCGGAAGGAACCGCTTTTTCCAGTCTTCTCTCATCAATGGACAGTCTCTTAGGAAACTTAGAAAATTTCTATAAACTGATTGGTCTTATTCTTGGAATTGTTTATGTTGTATTTACAGCAAATACTCTTGTAGTGAGCGAGGTAGACTCTGGATCTATGGCTTATACTTTATCAACACCCATAAAACGTTCAAGTGTCATTTTTACCAAATCGCTTTACCTCATCTTATCGGTTATTTTAATGTATGTCATTGTTTCATTAGCCGGTTTAGGTGCCTCTCAATTACAGTACAACAACGTGACGGGCTATCCAATCACAGAGGATATAGAAAAAGCATCAGAAACATTAGATAAAAGTGAAGGTTATCTATCTGAACATTTATATTTAATTAAAGATAATGAACAAGCTATGCGAGATGCTGCTGAAGCTCGCGATATGGATCTGGACGCCTATTCAATATACTTAGGAGAGGTCATCAAGGATCACTCCTATGAAGAGGCTGCAAAAATTATCACCGATGAACGTCGGGATATCTATGAAGATGATGATGACATGGAAGATGATGATATTGAAATCACAACTGAGGAATTGATCAAAAACCCGGCGATGATATTAGCAAGTAATGACGCATTGAAGGCTGGTGCAAGTGTACAAGGAATTTCTGTTAATGAGTACCGTCAATTTCTAGCAGATGAAATAACTGCACTTAAAGCTGAAAAGAATGAAGAAAATAAAGGAAAATCTCAGCCAACTGTCATGATTACGAAAGCCAATCGCGAACTCTTATTACAGGCTGTTATTGACTCTTCTGCAAAGGCCTTAAATATGAATAGTGCCCAAGTGAAAGATAATTTGACTTTAATTAAAGATCCTACCGCTTTAGAGGCGTCTATGAAAGCAACTGATTTAAATAAAAAACAAATCATTACGATGGCAAACCATGCCATGGTATCATCTGCAAGATCTGTCGATGCTGCTCTGGAATTTGATACAGAAACTTATTTTTGGTTAAGTCTTGGTCTACTCATCTTAATCCTAGCCATAAGCTCTGTTTCATTCTTCGCATCAACTCTATTTAACCGCTCAGGATTAGCTTTAGCTATCGGTGGGGGGATACCATTTGCTTTCTTCCTACTTACTATGGTTCAGCAACTGATGGACGATGCTCCAGTTATACTCGAGTATCTAACGATAACAACTCTATTTGATACAGATGCGATATTAGCTAGTGGCGAGTTTGGTTGGGGATTAGTTGCTTTAGGAACCATTGCTTTCGTTCTATATGCAGCGTCAAATGTTATCTTTACAAAGAAAGATTTACCACTTTAATATTGAAAGAACTATCAGTAAATTCCTTAGCAGCTACCGATAAATGAAGAGAATATAATGTGAGAAAGAGAATGAGACGGGCAAGATGATCTGATAACAGTTAACCTGGCAACTAATAAGTATTGGAGATGGTGCGAAGTAAGATTGATAAAAAATGGATAAAGGATTAGATTTAATACAATGTCTTATCACGATTCTAATGATTTGATGAGAGTGTCAAAACAATGATGAAATCATTTAGTTCTTATAAATTAGACAAGAGAAAATAAATATTCCATATCTACTTTATTGGATCCATAACATGACTAAATTCTGAATACTTTTTAAAGCTTATCATTTGGTAAAACTGAATATAAGTTAATTATATAGACTGAAAATTTTGAATTTTCAGAATAGAATAACTTAAAAGTACTGACAAAATTTTTTAAAGGGGCAATATTAATGTTCTGAGATAATCAAATCTTACCGAAAATATCAAAAGTCCAATGTGACACAATCGGATTCTGTCACATTCGTTAAAATCGCTCCATCCTTAGAGGCTCTAAGAGAAAATCACTTTTCTTTTAGGGCCTTTTTTCTATAGCATGTTTAAATGTGACTTATTATCTGTTATAATCATATTAAGTAACATTTGAGAGGGGACTAAAAATGAAGAGCGTGGAACCGATTCGCGACAAAAAAAAGATCGATGCCATGAAGGCAATTTTGGCTTCCAGAAAATATGGGCAACGAAATTTGGTGCTTTTTTCGATTGGGATCAATACGGCGTATCGAATCTCTGATTTAAGACAGTTGAAATTAAGTGATGTATTAGAAATTTCCCGTGGTCGGGTAATTGTCAAAGAACGTCTGGCCATGAAGGAACAAAAAACAGCTAAACACAATTCGGTCTTCATTTCGAACAAATTACGAAAAGTGATTCTTGATTATGTTCAATCCGAATTTCCTGAGCAGCTGCAAGTACAGGACTTCAGCAAGTATTTGTTTCCAAGTCGAAAGGGAGCAGATACTCCTTTGACCCGACAAAGTCTTTGGCGAATCATTCATGAAGCAGGAACGGCGGTTGGTTTGAAAGAAATTGGTCCCCATTCGATGCGCAAGACCTTCGGCTATTTTTTGTACAAGCAAGGGACCAAAACAGAAATCATTCAATCGCTGCTCAACCATTCTTCACAACGGGAGACCTTACGCTATATTGGGATCACTCAGGAAGACAAAGATACCGCAGTAAAGAGTTTGGATCTATGACAGAATAATGCCCTATATAATAGAAGGAAAAATTCAAGAGGTGAGAAAATGAACGAAGAAAAGCGTCCTACATTTCCTGATAAATACCACTTATCTCGCAAAGAGTCTGTGTATTTATTGAAGAAAAACATTGTAGAACTGGTGTATAATGCGGGGAAATTTGAAGGGTTAAATACAACGTTGTTACAAACAGAAGAGATTATTAAGTATAATCGGGCCAACAACGTGGCTGTAGATGATGTCCTGACCGTCGTTAACTTAAAAAGAGGCTTTGAAATACTTTTAAATGACGTACAGGAGCCCCTGTTAGAGACAAGTAAGCGGATTAATCGGATCGTTGCAGCAGAGGATGCGCTTTTTCCCGGTGAAATACGAACCGGTGGGGTAGAAGTATCGACGATTCAAGGAAGATATGTGCCACCAATGTTAACTGAAGACGAGGTAAACAATCAATATGGTGAGATAATGAATCAAGAGATATCAGATACGGAAAAAGCCCTGCGACTGTTTCTATTCATTTCGAAAAATCAAATATTCTGGAATGGTAATGTGGGTACAGCCTTGTTGATTGCGAATAAGATTATGTTTAGCAACGGTTTAGGACTATTATCAATACCCGAAAATGTATTTATGAAATTTAACGAACTTTTATCAAAGTATTGCAACAGTAATCTATTAGTCAATGAGTCAAATATTATATCATTTTTATATGAACAGTGTATCTTTGGTATTAATTATTTGAAAATAATCCAACATACAATTTAAGAGGTATAAGTAAATGATGACTATAGACGAAGCAAAACAATTAGCAACTTATTTTTCAGTTGGTTCAGCGGGATATATTTTAGACTTTACTAATGTAACGTGGAACATATTTACAAAGAAAATCGTAGGGATTGAAATACAAAATCATTATGGGAGCTCAAAGGGAGTATCCTTTCAAAAGTTTCTGCTTGACGATCAATTTGATGATTCGTTAAAGAATCGGTTAATCCAATCTTTAAAAGGTATTATGGATCGAGATAAAAAATATGAATCTACTGAAATGAATCCCATAGTTCAGTTGCTTTTTGAGGAAGTATTTAAAGAAGATACTTCAACTGCATTAAGAAAAATGAAATTTTCAAGCGAGATTGATTTACTTTATATTCGGCAGCTACCCATTAGGATTCAAACAGATATTAAAAACAAGGATTTTGACTCTGCTTTGACAAAAGCAAATACTTTAATAGATGAAGTTCTAAAATTTATTATTGAAAATACCGAAGGACCGAGTGTTAATATTAATTTATTTAAGTCAAAAGAATTAAGAAAAGAAGCATTTGGCCGCCTCAATATTAAAACTGAAAAAGATATGGATAATAGAATCAAAGCCCTTGTTGGAGCACTCAATACATTATCAGATAAAATACTCGAAATGAGAAATAGTCAAGGAGATGCTCATGCACATGGCTCAAATAGAATAGTAATTAAGGAAGAAGAAGCAATTCTTGTTGCAAATTCTTCTATGGTTTTGTGCGAGTATTTGTTTACTAAGTATAAAGGATTAAATAGATAATAAAATGCATATTTTATAGTATACAATTCGAATTTTTATGTTATATACTATAATATAAAATCAATATATGATATAATTGGGTATGGAAAAAATATCTTTTGAAACATTTAAAAGACCTAATGGTCATGATGAATTTTTAGAATGGTTGGAAACATTACCAAAAAAAGATAGTGCGAAGCTTTTACGTACAATAGAAGAAACAGAAAAGAATGGGATGCTAGTAGCTCAACGGTTGAAATGGGTGAAAAAATTAGACACTAATTTGTACGAATTAAGAAGTAAGGTAGGATCAAACATCCAAAGAGCCATCTATTTCCATGTGGACAATGGAAGGTATGTCATTACTCACGGATTTACTAAAAAAACGGAGAAAACACCAATAACTGAACTCAAGCATGCAAAAGAACTTAGAGAGGAGTGGTTCACAAATGATGATTAAAAAATTGATTGAAGAAAAGAAAAAAGATAAAGATTTTGCAGAAGCATATGACCGTGAAGGAAGAAAACTCGAAACTGCGGTTGCTCTTTATCATGCTCGGGAGGAAGCAGGGCTAACTCAAGCGGAGCTTGCACAAAAAGCACATACAACTCAATCTACTATTGCTCGAATTGAGAGAGGGGATAACGTATCTTTCGATAAACTTGATGATATCGCCAGAGCATTAGGTAAAAAGCTGGTAGTAGAATTTGCTTAAAAGCGAGTTGAAAATATATCTATAATAGGCTCCTAACTAATCAATTAGTTTAGTGGGCCTTTTTTTACTAGATAGATAAAGGTTGTACTATAGTGTAAAAGACAATAAATTTTATACCAAAATTACTTTAAAGAGAACGAGAGAGAAAGGTACAATAAATGAAAACCATAAATCTTATAAAAGTATTTATAGCATCACCAGGTGATATAGCAGCAAAAAGGAATGAAGTAGAAGAAACCATATATAGATGGAATATAGAAAATACAGATAATACAAAAGTGATTTTGATGCCTATACGATGGGAAACTAATGCGATTCCTACTTATATAAATAATAGCTCTGGGCAAAGTGTTATTAATAAACAAATTGTAGAAAATAGCGATATTTTATTAGCGATTTTTGGCCATAAGTTGGGCTCTCCAGTTGATAATTATAGATCGGGAACTATAGCAGAAATTGATTACTTCTATAAAAATAGCAAAGGCGAAGTAGGAATTTTTTTCTTAGACGAACCAGTTCCACAAATTTTGGCTGAAGAGTATATAGAAGTTAAGAAGTACAGGGATTCTCTTGAAGATAAAGGTTTTTATGGAACATATAGCAAAGACAATATCAGAAGGTTTCTCACAAAAAAAGTTAATCATTTAATTGAAAAAGCACAAAATAATTTAGAATCAAAACGTTTTGATTTAGATTCTATTTCTTATAAGACATCTTCAGCAATTAACAAGAAAGTTATAGGAACTGATGAAGATTTTGAAGATAATTTAGACATTTTTGATCCAATAGAATTTGACAATGATGAAAGATTGCTGCTAATATATGCGTTTATGGATGAAAATTCTATCTTTTCAACTGATAATTCAACTTATAGAAAAGTAGTTCAATGGGAAAGTGATAACAATTTAAGGAGTTACTTGAGTGATAGAGTATTTGATGTACTAGAAAAATTAAGTAAATCGGGAATTTTAAAGGAAGAATACGATTCTTCTTTTGATGAGTATCCATCACGCTATATTTTGATTTCAGAGGACTATAAGAAATTTAAAAGGTATTTTTTAAAAAATGAAAAAAAGATATCTGTTATTATGGAGAAATACAAAGCTCCAATACAGGCTGATCCATTTTCCAATTTGGATGAATCAGATTTACCGTTTTAAATTTTAAATAGATAATTTCATTTTTTAGTAGCAGAGGTATAAACTTTTTTAATGTTTGAGTTGAAAAGAAATGCTAATAGGTCGACTTTATGTTTCTCTTGTGCAATCGTAAATGCGGGGGACCATAAAATTGATCTATTATCGAGTGTGTATAAAATAAAATTCAAATCTTATTAGTTTACATAAGATATATTATACTAAGTTATAGATGGTAGGCGAATGTTAAGATTAAGTGCAACTATTCACTGTTATTAGATAAACATCGTTC
>OATB01000973.1_pt1 | contig 12599 bp, 11 predicted proteins | sample 1494941 | NCBI WGS metagenome assembly OATB01 (sample SAMEA2579931, study PRJEB22360) | human gut metagenome | reverse complement strand
GCGCGACGAGCCAGCGGCCGATGCAGTCGGCCTGCTTGCGTCCGGTGGCGGTGAGCCTCCACGAACGGTCCGGCACGGTGACGTTGTCCTGCGTATACAGCGAGTTGTCACCCTGTTCGCCGGCGCTGATGATGACGTTCGCCTCCGACTCGCCATGTCGGATCACATACAGATCAAGGGGCATTCCCATATTCGTTTATTCCTTCGCTTTCATCCACATCCTGCGCGCACGTTCCTTGTTCCGCCGTTCATTCGGCCGGTGGCGCGCATCATCATTGAATACTTCCACCGTAGCTGATTCGCGCGTGTTTCGCACGCGCGGACACGTCGATTTCACGATTGGCACACCCGAAGTTCGCGGTGCCGTCACCGGCGGTTCACCGCAACCGGCGTGGTAGACGCCGTGATCGCAATCACTCCGGCCAGATGCCGTTCTGCGCGTACTTGGTGCGGTACTCCCCCGGCGTCATGCCGGAATGTTTTTTGAACACCTTCGAGAAGTGGCTTTGCGACCGGTATGCGAGGATCTGGGCGATCTCGTCGAAGCTGTATTCCGAGTATTTGAGCATGTTCTCGGCCGCTTCCATACGCTTGTCGGTGATGTATTGCGATATGGCCGTGCCCGTTTCGCGTTTGAACAGCTCCGACAGATACGTGGGATTCAGATGCACATGCTCAGCGAGAATGGGCACGGTGATTTTCTCATGCAGATGGTAGTGGATGTAGTCCAGGCATTCGTTGACGGCTTTGGAATGTGTTTCCGCCTTCTGCATGTCGGCCATGGCCCATGTGAAGAATGTCATCATGTCGGTGTGCAGTCGGCGCACGTCTTCCGGGGTCTTGCAATTGTCAAGATCTTGAATGTACAGATCGGAGGCGTTGTATGCGTCTTCCTCGTCCATGCCACCTTCAATGGCGAAACGCGTGGCCAAGGTAATGGTGGTGACGAAACGGTATTTCGCGTTTTTCAGAGGATCGTCCGACAGATGGCCGTATAGTCCAGAATCCCACAGTTTCGCGCTTTCCGAAATGGCATTGATGTCACCGGAGCGCATCATGTCATACTGCTTCATTTCCTCAACGTAGCGATGGTGGCGTACCCGATCCTCACGTGAAAGAAAGTCCAGATACCCCAGTTTCGCCTCATCGACAACCGACATGATTCTCCCCCTGTTTTACTACCGTCCGCTATTTACGATCGTCCAGATCGAATCCTCCTTCAAGGATAAAGCTTTTCAGCAACTTGGTGGCGAGAAGATTCGCAGTGAATTGGGTGACAGAGCTATCCGGCTTGCTGAAAAACGCCTTTGCCAAAGGCTTGTTGATGGACGCTTTCAACTGGTCGAACCGACCAAATTCATTCAGCGTCGCTTCGGTAAGATCAAGCCGCATCATCTCGTTGAGCAAAGCTCCATCCACGCCAAACGCCTTGGTGATCTTCTCCACTTGGCTGTTCTTGGCGCTGTTAGCATAATACGTAATGTAGTCACGCAGCGTCTTGCCTTCCTCCAACTCGATTTCGCCACGTTCCACATCATGCATGAACAGTTCGGCGTACCGTTGTTCCTCTTGGCTGAGCGAAGCGAACGACTTATGCAATTCCTCCTCAGCTGATGCCAACAGGTCTGGATCTCCTCCACCAAGCGCCTTGAGCCATTTGGTGAAGTTGGCGTTCATGTAATCCGTATCAATCAATCCCGTGTCGATTTCGGTGATATGCCCATCAAGATCGTATGGAGCCTCAGGACCCTCACTATGGCCTTCGCCATCTCCAGCAAACAACTCCTTGTATCGCTGAACGAGAATCAGATATGTGCGTTCATCGAGTTCCGGCCGCACAACCTCCACCGAACCATCGTCATGGGTGACGGAGTATTCCCGCTGCTGCCATGTAAATCCTTGTACTTTGGCGGCTTCAAGAAAATCATTGAGTTCCGAGAACAGCTTCGCGAACTTCCGGCATGCTTCCACGGACTCCGGCAGCTTCATGAAATCCTCCACGCCTTCGGCACGGAACACAGAAGCGATCTCTTCGAAACGCGCATCCATCAGACGCACGTTTTCCGGCAGTTTCTGCACAAACAGATCAAGTGGCTTGTCTCCGGAATACAGTTTCACCGCTGCTTCGATATACCCTTTCATGGTATGCGGCTTGCGATAGTAGCGTATCGTTCCGAAGGGCTTATCAGGGCCGAACAGTCTGTTCGTACGGCTGAACGCCTGAATGATGTTCTCGTAATCGATGATTTTGTCGAGATACAGCGTGTTGACCCACTTGGAATCGAAGCCCGTCAGCATCTGGTCGACCACGATCAGCAGATCGATCCGCTCCTCACGATGCTGGTCGACCGTCAGATATGGCCGCTTGTGGGAAAGTCTCGCCGTGATGTCCTTCTTCATCTTCGGCCATGTGGGGATGATGAAATCCTTGCCGAACAGTTCGTTGTAGTCGCCGATGATCTCCTGAAGCGCGTCCCCTTTGAGAATCGCGCCGTTGGAGTTATCGACGTTGGGGTCGAACAGCGCGGTCACATGCATTTGCGGCGCACGCTCCTTGAACAAGCGATAATAGTTGATCGCCTCGGGAATGGAACTCGTGGCCAGCATCGCATGGAATTTGTTGCCCCTGCTCAGCAATGGGAATTGATCGAGAATATCCTCCACAACCTTGCCCTCATGCGGGGTGCCCTGCGCGTACTGTGCCGAAGTCAGGTAATCCTCAATGCCCTTGATGCGTTCTCCGGCCTGCGTTTCCATAGGTCCCATCGGCATTTGATTCGGATCCATGTAATGGTAGAACACTTCGGCTTTCGCCGGATCCGCTTGGGCTTCCTCAATCGTCGACGCCTTCGCCTTCTCCAATGCGACCACCTGGCGAACGTCCCTGTCTCGGTACGTCAGCACCATGTACGGGTCGAAGCCGAGCACATTGCCGTCACGGATGCCATCAGCGATGCTGTACCGGTGGAGGCAATCACCAAACACCATTGATGTGGTCGAGCCCTTCTTGCGGTTCTCCTCATGGATTGGAGTGCCTGTGAAACCGAAATACAGTGCGTTCGGGAAGGAACGGCGAATATCCTGCAGCATCTCGCCGAATGTGGAACGATGACATTCGTCGATGATGAACACGATGCGTTTGCCGGCGAGCTTCTTCACTTCCTCTTCGGTGATATGCCCCTCGCCTGCTTTGATGTTGCTCATTTTCTGAATGGACGTGACGATAAGCGTGTCCTTCGGGTCGATGCTTGCCAGCTTCGCCTTGAGCACATCCGTGTTTTCCGTGCCTTGCACGTCATCGGCATCATCGGCGAACGAACGGTATTCGAGCAACGACTGCGTACCCAACTCGATACGGTCCATAAGAAAGACCACTTTGTCGGCATCTTTCGAGCCGGCAATGAGCTGCGCCGCTTTGAAACTGGTCATGGTTTTGCCCGAGCCGGTGGTGTGCCACACATAGCCGCCTGGGCGTCCCGGAGTACCGCTTGGCACCGGCTCATCCCATTTGCAGGTGCGTACACGGTCGGAAATGGCGTTCACTGCTTGGTATTGGTAGCTGCGCAGCACTTTGAGGCATCCGTCCGCGGAATCTGCAACCGTGTAGAAACCGATGAGCTGATGAGCCATGGGAATGGACAACAGGTCCGACGCGAACCGTTTCCACTCGTCCTGCCCAACGTGTTTGTTTGCCGCTATGGGCTCATTGTTGAAATCAGCCCAGTGGAAGAAGTAGTTGCTGTTGAAGTCGCCTTCGCCAGGATTGGCGAAGTACACGGCATCGTCCGGATTCATGGCCACGAAGACCTGTACGAGTCTGAACAGTCCGGTGAACACGCCTTCATGCGCGTATTTGGCGATTTGATTGGTGGCCTGGCTTATGGGGATGCCGCTTTTCTTCAGTTCGATATGGATGACCGGCATGCCGTTGATAAGCAGGCAAACGTCTCCCCTGCGATCGTTCAACATCTTATTTTTAGCTGGATAAATAGGCTGTCTTGCGATTTGGTACCGGCTTTGTCCCGCTGCTATTTCCTGACGATCGTAGATTTTCAGGCTGATTTCCTTACCGTAATGAGCCTCATCCTTGGGATTATCACGTTTAATGGATACGGTTTTACCGTTGATGAAGGAATTCAGCGCCAATGGTGTGCGCAATGTTTCGATTTGTTCGAGGATCTGCGCCATCTCGCCTTTGGTAAGACGCTGCCCATTCAATCGATCGATGCCTTTGTTGTTGTCGAACAGGATGTTGGCCCAATTGCTGATAAGGTCCTGTTCGGTTGGATATTCCAACACGCCATCGGTCCATCCATGGCGCTTCAGCACCGCGACCAGATCGTCTTCGAAATCCGATTCTTTATTGTAGAACATGTTTCATCTCCCCGAATGCACCGTCACTTTCTGAGCCCAATCTTACGAGCGCAACCCCTAACATCCAAGAAGCAACACCACAATACTTACGCTGATGAAGGGTGATGAGCGAGTCAAGGTGACTCAGCATAGAGCCGATTTTTTGTTGCTCAGGTAAGGACGGGATGGATACTTCAAGGTTCTTAACTATCATCCCCGATAGATTCCCTTGACCACCTTGCAAATAGGTTGTGACAATGTAACCTTTTTGCTTCCTCAGCCAAGCGGTGATGTATCTTGCATCACAATCGTCGCGAGGGAGTATGGCGAGAATAGCTTGGTTGATGGCACCTTTTTGCCTCGATACAGCCACCTCGCCACTTGTCGCTCCGTACAATGCGTACAGCACATCGCCGGGTTTGACCATTCTCGCAGAGGATGATTCATATCCTTTTTCCGTAAGAAAGAGTTCAGTCGATTCAGCTGCAATTTCAGCAGACCTGATAAAAGGAATAGACCCACCGTAAAACTCAGATTCTCCAGCAGCGGGCGTACCTCCTGAATAGCTTTCGGTTAGTTCACCCAGCTTACGCTGTTCCCAAGCGGGGACAATTAGAGCCCTAAAAACAGCTGTATTACCGTCGATCTATACGGCTGAGCTTCCTTCTTGTGAGCATTAGAGCGTATCCGAGCAGGTTCCGACCGCGCCATTGGCTCGGATTGAACCTGGCTGGGTCATGCATCGACAGGCCGATGCCCCAGATGCGGTCTTTGACGGCGCATTCCGCCAGCAGCGCGGTGCCGGTTACCTCAAGCCGTGCCCCGAGCTCGGCGTTCTGGCTGAATTTGGCAAGTAATCCTTCATAGACCTCGATTTGGCGAACGCCGTTCCACACGTGATCGTCATAACCGGCCACCAGTCGACCAAGGCGTTTGATCTCGGCCACGTCATCGGTTTCGAGGATTTGTGCGGCTGTTTCGGCATCGTTAAAACAGCATGCCTTGCGGTACATCATGTACTGTTCCATCGAGGAGAACCCGACACGGTCCACAACGAAGTGCGACGGATACCAGTTGCTCAGGTATCCGTTCTCCTCATCGGGATTATGGAAGCAGACGATGCCTGTCATTCTTCGCCGACTTTCCGCACCGCAAGTTCCAGATCGAGATCATGCAGCCCGAAATAGGCTTTCTTCAGGAAGTCCAACGGCACCTTGGTGATCACTTCAGCACTGGGAATACCGTAGAACCATTGGTAGTAGGCATAGAACTCACCGATCCAATCGGGCATGAACCCTTTAAGCGCCTTGCCGTCCTTCAACTGGTAGTGCTCGGTCTCGGTGAAATACTTCCACAGCTCGTCCGCATCCATCGTATTGACGTAGGCTTTGGCTTCATCAATGCTTTTGCGTGTTTTGCTCGTCATATACGTGGCGATGAAATCCTCCGTGCTCTTGTTAGGGAACGACTGCGCCACGTAGTCGAAAAGCTTGCCTTGGCTTTCCACCACATCATCCCTGTAGACCTCTGGATATGCCCGCATTGTCACCACCTCCTAGAGCAACGTGCTGAACACGTTGGTCACCGTATTGGCATCGGAATCGATGAGATCACGCATGTTCTGCCGTGCCTCAACATCCCTCTGATTGTATTTGTCGTTGAATTCGCTGTAGCTCACGGAAAGCAAACCCTCATTGACTTCGCGCAGTTGCCCGTATGCCTTTTCGGTCTTGACGCAATACTGGATTCCCAGTCCGCCAAGCGACAGCAGTTCCTCCAAGATATCGACGTCCACATTGTCTCGGACAAATTCCTTAGCGATGTAGAAGTACGAGGCGTTCGCGCGCCAGCCTTTGATGATGTCATAATCGCTGGTATCGATGCCGTATTAGGCGATGAACTTCGCGGCAAGCACGCGATAACGTTTGGAATCGGCGGCATCACGATGTTTCATCAGCTCGGCCAGCCAGGCAAGCACGTTATGTTCCTGAAAATCCAGGATGCTCAGCCCATTCGTGTCCAGTTCGTACTGGTGGACCCAGCCATTGGACTCATCCGGCCTGCACACGGCCCATTCCTTGGCGAGCTCGACACTTTTAGTCAGATAAAAACCACGACCGTAATCGTGCTTGTCGTTACCCAAACCGTACTCGGGGGTCACTGACTCATGCGGGGAACCGTGAAATAGCGTGATTGTTGCCATGAACACCCCTATACGAACATCTTGTCAAGCATGGATTTCTTGATATTCCGGAGTAATTCGAGCTTACGCTGATGAAGGGTGATGAGCGAGTCCAGACGGTCGAAGAACGCGCCGATTTGGCGCTGCTCGTCGATTCTCTCGGGAATGCAGATCTGCGTTTCAAAGAAATCATCTGGAGCAATGTTGAGCAATCCATGGTTTCTGGCTCCCTCAGCCGCGATTAATTGAACAGCTTTGTACCATCTATCAGTCTCGTAGTATGTGACTAAGAAATCAGGGTCTCCAGAAAGCAACTCAAAACAGATATACAGTGTTGAAACGCAGCCCATGTCATACTTTTCCAGCCTTTTTATCGCTCCCCACGGGCTGTCAGTCGAGGTGCTTTTGTTGTAGGCAAATTCTCCCTTATGCAGAAGGAAGTATCCGCTCATGTCTTTGCTTGCAACTTGGTTGTTGAAAAAAGTTCTCTGATCCACCAAACCGTATTGAGCAGAAATGGTAAGGGGAAGATCGGAATCTCTGTTCTCATTCTTTCGGGTAACCCTACGTGCGACATCGCCCAGCTTACGCTGTTCCCAAGGGTCAGTGAAACCAGCGAAACGAATCTCCGGATATAGCGAACCCCCTTTAGGGAACATCTTGTCGAGCATGGATTTTTTCAGCACGCAGAGCTTGTCATACTTACGCTGATGAAGGGTGATGAGCGAGTCCAGACGGTCGAAGAACGCGCCGATTTGGCGTTGCTCGTTTTCCGAGGCAGGCATAGAAATTTCGATTGAAGCGAAGTCATCGAATTTCAAAACTTGAGTGTCCTTGGAATTGCCCTGTGAAACCTGTTGATACTGTTTCAGCAACATAGGCTGTCTGAGAAGGCGCGCAAAGAATCGTGCATAAACCTCGGAATTAGGCTTTGCTACTACGTATGCGGGGCTTACGATGCCGTCGTACCGACTTGCATCTACAGCTCCCTGCCACATACGCATACTGTTGTAAACGACATCTCCGGAATGCACTACTTTGTAGTTCGCGAGACTCGCCCCAGGATTCGTTTCCCTATCGGACTCAGACGCTGGATATATCCCGTTAGCTACGCTGACAGACAAAATCTCTCTATCAGAAGCTCGTTCATCGCTCTCCTCAAACAGTTCCCCCAGCTTACGCTGTTCCCAAGGGTCAGTGAAACCAGCAAAACGAATCTGCGGAACTAGTGTTTTTTCATGCTGTTCGGCCATATCATTCACCCCCGAGCAGTGCTTTGAGCTCTTCCAAGCCCGCCAGATCGCGGGCATTGCCGGTCAAATCGCCAAGCATTCCGGCCAATTCCTTCTCCGCTTCATCGATTTGGCCGCATACATCGGCATATGTGGTGGCGTACTTATTCTTCAACGCGTTCACTTTGCCAATGAGCTCGTCGATCACGGTATTCGGCAGTTCTTCCAGCTGCTTCTGCAATGGCGTAATCCACTTGGCTTCCAGCAACCTTCTGGCTTCGTCATCACTCAACGCCTTGATCGTGTTGCAGGTCTTCTCCTCCAACGCGTTTCGCTTGGTCTTGATACCAGATTTCAGCTTCTTCGTCTCATCGAATAGCTTCTGGGCCTGCACCAAGCCACGCTCGAAGTCGGAAGCCGGATTCTTGCCGATCGCCTTGACCGCCTTCTTCAGCTCGGCGGCCACGAAGGCATCACCGTCCTGATTGATCGCATCGCTGTTCTGCTTGTCATCCTCATCGAAACCTTCCAAAATGGTTTCAACCTCGGAATCGATGTCTTGCACACGGCGTTCGTCCGCCTCGATTGCGGCCAAATCATCGTGCAGCAGCTCGCGCTGAACCAGGTCGAACGGCAGAACGCGGCCAATCCAGCCGTCCTGCACTTCCACATCTTTGCCGCCTTTTTTCTTGACGACCATGTTCGGATCCACGGCTCTTACCGCATCGAAGCCCTCGGACCCCAACACTTCCAAATCAATGGAAATGCCGCCCCATGCGTCATCAAGCTTCTGATAAGCGTCATACGGGTCAACCAGTGGGGTTCCGGCAATCATCGCATCCAGTTCCTTGCCAATGGCCGTTTCCTGACCGAGCGCATCCACCTGTTCGGGATGCTCCACCAAGCGGGAGCGCAAATCGACAGGCAATCCGGAAATGGCCTGGCCATACGAGGCGATGAACGCCTGTACGTCGGCATTGTTGCGCACCACAGTGGCGATATCATCGTGATCGCAGGCATAGCAGGCACCATTATCGCGGAACAGCTCAGCCTTCAGACTCGGCCAGGCGTTCCAATATTCCCCAAGCTGCTCGACTTCGCTCTTCGGAACGCCTCCGAACATCGAAGCGTACACATCCCATGTCTCCGCATTCTCAGATGAATCGACATACCGGGGAATGTTGAGGTTGTAATCATTGGCGCGAATCTCGTCAATGGACACCAAACGGCTGAATTTGGGCACTGTACGGTTGTTCGACACCACGTCGACAATGCGTTTGATGTCAGAAGCCTGTAGCTTGTTGTTCTTGCCGTCCTTGATGAAATGTTTCGACGCATCAACGATGAGCACCCTGTCGTCGTCACGTTTCTTGCGCAACACCATCACGATGGTGGGGATGCCCGTACCGAAGAAAATATTCGCCGGAAGGCCGATAATCGCCTGAATATGACGGTTTTCAATCAGATTCTTACGAATCTGGCCTTCCTCGCCGCCGCGGAACAGCACACCGTGCGGCAGAACGATGGTCATGATGCCATCGGCACGCAGATGGTACAAGTCATGGAGCAGGAACGCATAATCCGCCTTGGACTTCGGTGCTATGCCATAGCTGAAGCGTGGATCGATCTCCTTGTCAGTGGGATCCCAATTCTGCGAGTAGGGAGGGTTGGAAACCACCGCATCCACGAACAACGGATTGTATGTTTCCTCCTTGTTCTCCAACGTGTCGAACCACGGCCAGTCGTCTTCCAAGGTGTCGCCGTTGCGGGCGACGATGTTGTCGGGAAGAATACCGCGCATCACCAGATTCATACGCGTCAGGTTGTAGGTGTTCTCCTTGAGTTCCTGCGCGTAATACATGATGGAATCCGGATTGCCATTGCGCCGAGCCACAGACTGGCCAATATGAATCAGCAAAGAGCCGGAACCGGATGTTGGATCGTAGATCTTGATCTGCTCGCGCCCCTGCAAATGCCATGCGACGATTTCGCTCATCAGCTGGGAGACCTCGGACGGTGTGTAGAATTCACCGGCCTTCTTGCCCGCATTGGCGGCAAAATTGCTGATGAGATATTCGTAAATGAAGCCAAGCACGTCATAATCCTGACGGCTATCCATCGGAATGTCCTTAATGAGATAAATCAGGTCTCGCGCGGCCTTGGACTGGCTTCTCGCATCAGTGCCAAGCTTGGAAAGTCCGGTCTGCAGGGTGTCGAAAATACCGTCGAACACTCTCTTACGCGCCGGATTGATGTTGCGGGAGAACGCCGAAAGCGCATCACGCACGTTGGAAATCTCGAAATCGTTGCCCTTTTTGACCCATGTGGAGAACAGGTTGTCATAGGAGATGAAGTAGCCGCACTCATCCTGTACGCCTTCCACAATGTCCGGATTATCCTCCGTAAGCAGCAGCAGGTCATCCTCGGTGAAATCGGTGTCCTTCAAGCGCATCAGCTCGTTTTCTGAAAGGAATTTGTAGAAGATGAAGCCAAGAATGTAATCCTTGTATTCGTTCGCCTCAATCTTGGAACGCATCTTATTGGCGGACTCCCAGATTTTCGAAGCGAGCTGCTGCTTGTTCATCTATCCCTCCTCATTGCGGTGCCGGCAAAATGCGCGGCTCCACGAGCGACTGCACATCTTTCACAAGAATACCGCACCCCCGCTTGGGAACAGCGTAAGCTGGGGGAACTGTTTGAGGAGCATTCCGAAAAAGATCGAGATGACTTGCCTGCTCTTACAATCATTCAGGGCGGAGGCACAGTTCATCGTGACGAGTCTAATAGGAATCTCCAGTTTGATAGAAACAGTCTTTCAAACTACAAAGTTGTTGATACGGGAGATTTTATTGTCCATCTTCGTTCGTTTGAAGGAGGACTCGAAAAGGCTACATGCTGCGGTTTGGTTAGTCCCGCTTATCATATCTTCCGTGGCAAAAACGTCGATTCTGATTTCTATTATCTCTATTTCAGATCAAAGCGTTTTATCGATGCGGATTTGAAGCCGCATGTTTATGGGATTCGCGATGGGCGAAGCATTGACATCGAAGGGATGAAAACGATATTTATCCCATGGACGAATCTAGCCGAGCAGCGCCGAATCGGCGCGTTCTTCGACCATCTGGACTCGCTCATCACCCTTCATCAGCGTAAGTATGATGGCTGCGCCAATCCCCTATTTTCAGAAAGGCGCATCTCATGCAGGAAACCATCACATCAGAATCGCTGTTCTGCGACTACTACGCCCAGTGGGTGAGAACGTACAAGGAAGGCGCCATCAGAGACGTGACCATGGGCAAATATCGACTTACGCAATCCTGGCTCGGCAAGCTCATCCCTGAACTCAGACTCACCGATATGGATCGAACCGCATACCAGCAGCTCATCAACGGATATGCACAACATCATGAGCGCCAAACCACCATGGATTTTCACCATCAGATCAAAGGCGCCATTCTCGATGCCGTTGACGAAGGACTCATCCCGCGTGATCCAACGCGCAAAGTCATCATCAAAGGCAAGCAGCCACGCATTAAGAAAATGAAGTATCTCAACCAATTCGAGCTGCATGCCATGCTCGCGGACCTTGATCTTGGGGCCGAGGCAAGCTGGGATTGGCTTATCCTCCTTATCGCGAAAACCGGACTCCGATTCTCTGAGGCGCTTGGGCTCACACCCGATGACTTTGATTTCGCACACCAGACGCTTTCCGTCAACAAAACTTGGGATTATAAAAACGGCGGCGGTTTCGTACCCACGAAAAACGAATCGTCCGTGCGTAAAGTGCAACTCGACTGGCAACTCATCATGCAAATGTCTGGATTACTCAAGGATCTTCCGCATGATAAACCTATTTTCGTGCACGGCAAGGTCTACAACTCAACAGCCAACGACGTGCTTGCAAAACATTGCAGAAACGTGGACGTGCCAGTTATTTCCGTCCATGGTCTACGCCATACACACGCATCGCTGCTGCTGTTCGCCGGCGTATCGATCGCCAGCGTGTCACGCCGTCTAGGCCATGCCAGCATGACTACAACTCAGGAAACCTATCTGCACGTCATTCGCGAGCTGGAAAACAAGGATGTAGATATCGTCATGCGGGCACTATCGACACTTATCTAATGGGGGGTTCCTACTCTTTTCAGATATTCGAAATAATCGAGCCACTCGAAGCGGCATATACCGTTTTTCACCATCTTCAGTAAAAGCGCCAAACACCGTTGCCAGACTCAATTCCGTAGGTGGTTTTGTGGTTCCGTAGGCGGTTGGTTCTGGTATTGGTGTCTGAGAATGGCTTAATTTAAGCCGTTTCTCAAACGCCTTTCCTCCGGCAACCACCTACGGAAGCGAAAAACCACCTACGGAACACCCGCTTGGGAACAAACCCGCCGCAAGTCACCAGGCCAAGACGAATCTCGGCACACGAGGAACCGGAAATTGTCGTTCCGGAGCGCAGCCGCACGGTCACACGCCACACTCCGGAACCAAAGGCTTTTAGAAATAGGTGCTACAGCCAAGCTTGACGGCGAGGACGATGCCGGTGAGCACGGCGGCGGCGCGCATGATGTTCTCGGGGATATGGCGTGTGACCGGAGGGGCGATGGAACTGCCGATGATGCAGCCCAGGCACATGGCGATGGCGAACGGCCAGTAGACGGAGCCACGGCAGATGAACATGATCGCGGCGGAGATGTTCGCGCCGAAGCCGACCACGGTCTTCAGCGCGTTGATCTGGTGGAACGGGCCGATCTTGCCGAGGTCGAGGATCGCCAGGGCGAGGGTACCGGCGGCGGCACCGAAATATCCCGAATAGATGCCGCATCATCGGC
>OATB01000969.1_pt1 | contig 12621 bp, 6 predicted proteins | sample 1494941 | NCBI WGS metagenome assembly OATB01 (sample SAMEA2579931, study PRJEB22360) | human gut metagenome | reverse complement strand
TTTCTTACTAACCGGAGAAGTAATGGAACTGCTTTTATTGAGTAACTCGACGCTGCCGGGTAAAGCCTGGCTGGAACATGCACTGCCGCTAATTGCTGAACAGTTGCAGGGTCGCCGCTCAGCGGTGTTTATCCCTTTCGCTGGCGTAACGCAGACCTGGGATGATTACACAGCGAAAACGGCTGCGGTTCTCGCTCCGCTGGGTGTTTCTGTCACCGGTATTCATAGCGTTGCCGATCCCGTTGCTGCGATTGAAAATGCTGAGATCGTGATTGTCGGCGGCGGTAATACTTTCCAGTTGCTGAAACAGTGCCGCGAGCGCGGGCTGCTGGCACCAATTACTGACGTGGTTAAACGTGGCGCGCTGTATATTGGCTGGAGCGCTGGCGCTAACCTTGCTTGCCCAACCATTCGTACCACCAACGATATGCCGATTGTCGATCCGCAAGGTTTCGATGCGCTGAATCTGTTCCCGTTGCAAATCAACCCGCACTTCACCAACGCGCTGCCGGAAGGCCATAAAGGTGAAACCCGTGAACAGCGTATTCGCGAACTGCTGGTCGTCGCGCCAGAACTCACAATTATTGGTCTACCGGAAGGTAACTGGATCACAGTGAGTAAAGGTCACGCTACGCTGGGTGGCCCGAACACCACTTATGTGTTTAAGGCTGGTGAAGAAGCGGTTCCGCTAGAAGCTGGTCACCGTTTTTAAGTGAATTGCCGGATGCATGATCCGGCATCTTGTTCATAGTGCCTGATGCGACGCTTGACGCGTCTTATCAGGCCTACAGGATTCACAATATTAATACTCGTCCCGTCCTTCATCTTCATCAGGCTGTTCCAGCACACTGTAAGCGACTGAACAAAACAGCGAGTTCAGACGTTGCATATCTCCCAGTAAGCCTAAATGTAGCGAACTGGTTTCAATGCTCTGCACGTTTTGCTGATGCAGGCGATCGACGTGGGCATGGGAATAGCGGCGATTAAGAATGCGAAAACGATGTTTGCTGCGGCGCAAACGACGAGCGCTGGTGACATCGCCAGAGAAGAACACCGACATTGCCAGCTTTAAATTACTGAGCAATTGCTCATAGAGTGCATCCAGTTCCTTCAACCCATCAAGCGAAAATGCCCGCCGTGCTGCCAGTGATTTGTCGGCAATTTCACTCCCCATGCGCTCGACGATATCGGAGGCCTGTTCAAGGTTGAGCGACATTTCGATGATCTCCGCCCAGCGGCGCGACTCTTCCTCCGCCAGCTCTTCTTTTGGCATCCGCGCCAGATACAGCTTAATGGCGGTATAGAGAACGTTGATATCATCTGCCAGCTTACGCAGCTCTTTCTCCTGCCGTGGCTCGCCGTGCATCACTTTATTCAACCCTTCCATCATCTGTTCCATGGCGTCGCCAATGCGCAGGGTTTCGCGCGCGGCGTTCGCCAGAGCAAGCGTGGGCGTATCCAGCGCGCTGACATCCAGATGTTTAGGCCGTAGCTGGGTATCCAGTTCCGGTTCATCGCGAATAATCGTTTTGCAAAACCGTGCCATCGGGTCAACGAATGGCAGCATGACCAGGCAGCGTACAAGGTTGTAGAAGACGTGGAAATAGATCACCAGTTCCGCTTTTGGCAATGACAACTTCCCCATTGTCTCTGCCAGCAAATGAACAAACGGCAGGATAATCAGGCTACCCACCAGCTTAAACAGCAGGCTACCCAGCGCGACACGGCGGGCTGCGGCATTGGCGGCACTGTTGTTGAGCATCGCCAGCAGGCCGGAACCGAGGTTAGCACCAATCACCAGACAGAGCGCCACGGGGAAGGAGATAATGCCTGCAGCGGTCAGAGTCGCGGTCAGCAGTACAGCAGCAAGGCTGGAGTAGCTGATAATGGCGAACATCGCGCCAATCAGCGCATCCAGCAGAATATCGCCGGTCAGCGAGGCAAAGATCACCTGAACGCCGTTTGCCTGGGTGATCGGCGTTACGGCCTGCACAATCAACTCCAGCGCCAGCAAAATCAGCCCAAGACCAATACCGACGCGGCCCAGTTGCCCGGCGCGTGACTGTTTGCGTCCGAGGAAAAAAATCACGCCGATAAAAATAAGTAATGGTGACAGCCAGGATAAATCGAAGGTGAGAATACGCGCCATTAGCGCCGTCCCGACATCTGCACCCAGCACAATGACCAGAGCCGGTGCGAGGGCTACCAGATCCTGAGCGACAAACGAGGTCACCAGCATGGTGGTGGCATTACTGCTCTGCACCAGTGCGGTAACGCCGATCCCCGCGCAAAAGGCGAGCGGCTTTTTTTCGACGCTCCGGCTAAGGACAGTACGCAAACGCGCGCCGAAGACGCGCATTACGCCGGTTCGAACAATATGAGTCCCCCAGACCAGCAGGGCGACGGCAGAAAGCAGGTGAAGCAGCGTTAACACGAGTTCAGGTTCTCCTTATCGTTATATGTTCCTGAAGCGATTGAATGACCAAAGGACCGGAAACACGCTGACTGGCATCTTTACTGTGCCTTTTGACCTTCGTTTTTCCGGCTAAGATTATTCCAGCCTGTTTCCAGTATAAGTGTTTCATATTAATAAAGAGACAGGGCACTCATTGAGCGCCCTGTTTGTTGTAAGGAAAAGTGACAGATTTGTGAATCAGTCCGCGTCATACCCCAGATTCGGTGCCAGCCAGCGCTCAACATCTGAGACGCTCATACCTTTACGGCGGGCATAGTCTTCAACCTGATCGCGCTGGATTTGCGCCACCGCGTAATACTTGCTGTCCGGGTGGCTGAAGTACCAACCCGAAACCGATGCACCAGGCCACATGGCGAAAGATTCTGTGAGTTTCATGCCAGTGTGTTTTTCCACTTCCAGCAGCTCCCAGATGGTGGCTTTTTCCGTATGTTCCGGGCAGGCCGGGTAGCCCGGTGCCGGACGGATGCCCTGGTAGTTTTCGCGGATCAGTTCTTCGTTGCTGAGGTTCTCGTTCGGCGCATAGCCCCAGTAGACTTTACGCACACGCTCATGGAGATACTCCGCAAAGGCTTCGGCTAAACGATCAGCAAGGGCTTTCACCATGATTTTGTTGTAATCATCGTGCTGCGCTTCAAAGGCATCAGCCAGTGCGTCCTCTTCCAGCCCGCCAGTCACGGCAAATGCGCCGATGTAATCTGCTTTACCAGAAAGCTTCGGCGCAACGAAGTCAGCGAGACAGTAGTTAGCGAATCCCGTTTTTTCGGTCTGTTGACGCAGATGGTGGCTGACGTTGATCACATGGGTGCGCGTTTCGTCACGGTAGATTTCAATGTCATCGCCCACACGGTTTGCCGGGAACAGGCCCACCACGCCACGCGGATTCAGCGTTTTCTCGGCGCTTAATTTATCCAGCATGTCGTTGGCGTCTTTAAACAGCCGCTGCGCCTCAACGCCCACCACTTCATCTTCCAGAATGCGCGGATACTTCCCGGCCAACGACCAGGTCATAAAGAACGGTGTCCAGTCGATGTAATTACGCAGCGTTTCGATGCTGGCTTCGACTTCCTGCACGCCGAGACGGTGCGCCACCGGCGGCGTGTAAGCCTGCCAGTCAAAAGCGAAATCGTTATCGCGCGCCGCTTCCAGCGTGACCGGTGGTGTGCGTGGTTTCTTGCGCCCATGCTGAATACGCACGGTTTCGTACTCCTTGCGGGTACGAGCGACAAAATCATCACGCTGAGTATCGGAAAGCAGCGCCGCTACCACACCAACGGTGCGCGAGGCATTCTGTACATACACCGTCGGGCCGCTGTAGTTCTGCTCGATTTTCACCGCCGTGTGCGCTTTTGAGGTCGTCGCGCCGCCAATCAATAGCGGAATAGTGAAGCCCTGACGCTCCATCTCTTTCGCCACGTTAACCATCTCGTCCAGCGACGGGGTGATAAGCCCCGAAAGGCCAATCAAATCAGCATTCACTTCTTTGGCGGTACGGAGAATTTTTTCCGCAGGCACCATCACACCGAGATCGACAATTTCGTAGTTGTTACATTGCAGCACCACGCCAACGATATTTTTACCGATGTCGTGGACGTCGCCCTTCACGGTGGCGATCACCATCTTGCCGTTGGTTTTACCCTGCTCTTTGCTGGCTTCAATAAACGGTTCGAGATAGGCCACCGCCTGCTTCATCACACGCGCCGATTTCACCACCTGTGGCAGGAACATTTTCCCTTCGCCAAACAGATCGCCGACCACGTTCATGCCGTCCATCAACGGGCCTTCAATCACTTCAATCGGGCGCGTAGCCTGCTGGCGGGCTTCTTCGGTATCCTGCTCGATAAACTCGGTAATGCCTTTGACCAGCGAGTATTCCAGACGTTTATTCACTTCCCACGAGCGCCACTCCGCCTGCTGGGCGTTAGCGGTGTCGTCGGTTTTGCTGCCGCGATATTTCTCGGCAAGCTCCAGTAAACGCTCAGTGCCATCGTCGCGACGGTTAAGAATCACATCTTCCACCGCGTCGCGCAGTTCAGCGGGTAGGTCGTCGTAAATCGCCAGCTGCCCGGCGTTGACGATCCCCATATCCATGCCATTGCGAATAGCGTAGTAGAGGAACACCGCGTGAATGGCTTCGCGCACCGGATCGTTACCACGGAATGAGAAAGAAACGTTAGATACGCCGCCGGAAATCAGCGCGTGCGGCAGTTCGCGTTTGATGTCTTCACACGCGCCGATAAAGTCCTGCGCGTAGTTGTTGTGCTCTTCAATGCCAGTTGCGACCGCGAAGATGTTCGGGTCGAAGATGATATCTTCTGGCGGGAAGCCAACTTCTTCGGTGAGGATTTTGTACGCCCGACGGCAAATCTCGATTTTCCGTGCGCGGGTATCGGCCTGCCCCTGTTCGTCAAAGGCCATTACCACAACTGCCGCACCGTAACGACGCAACAATTTCGCGTGATGGATAAAAGCGTCGACGCCCTCTTTCATCGAAATAGAGTTAACAATGCCTTTGCCCTGGATACACTTCAGACCTTTTTCAATGACATCCCATTTTGAGGAGTCGATCATAATCGGCACGCGAGCGATATCCGGTTCACCGGCAATCAGATTGAGAAAACGCACCATCGCCGCTTCGGCGTCGAGCATCCCTTCATCCATATTGATATCGATAATCTGCGCGCCGTTTTCCACCTGCTGGCGGGCCACATCCAGTGCCTCGCTGTATTTCTCTTCTTTGATCAGGCGCTTGAACTTAGCGGAACCGGTGACGTTGGTGCGTTCACCCACGTTCACAAACAGGCTATCTTCGCCAATGTTCAGCGGCTCCAGGCCGGACAAACGGCAGGCTACGGGGATTTCCGGCAGTTTGCGCGGCGCTAATCCTTCTACTGCACGACTCATCGCTGCAATATGTTGTGGCGTGGTGCCACAGCAGCCGCCGACGATATTGAGAAAGCCCGCTTGCGCCCATTCACGTATCTGTTTTGCCATCGTGTCGGCGTCGAGATCGTACTCACCAAAGGCGTTGGGTAGCCCGGCGTTCGGGTGCGCTGTGACGTAGCATTCCGCAATCCGTGATAATTCCTGCACGTACTGGCGCAGTTCGTCTGGCCCCAGCGCACAGTTAAGGCCGAAAGTCAGCGCTTCGGCGTGGCGCAGAGAGTTATAAAACGCTTCGGTGGTCTGCCCGGAGAGCGTGCGCCCGGAGGCGTCGGTGATGGTGCCGGAGATCATAATCGGCAGCTCAACGCCCAGTGCTTCAAACTCCGTTTTCACCGCAAAGACCGCCGCTTTGGCATTAAGGGTGTCGAAAACGGTTTCAATCAGAATCAGGTCGGCACCACCTTCCACCAGCGCTTTGGTGGACTCTCGATAAGCCGCCACCAGCCCGTCAAAAGTGATGTTGCGGAATGCCGGATCGTTGACGTCCGGAGAAATAGACGCCGTGCGGTTGGTCGGGCCGAGAACACCGGCAACGTAGCGCGGTTTCTCCGGCGTGCGCGCGGTCCACTCATCAGCACAGGCGCGCGCCAGTTTCGCCGCCGCAAAGTTGATTTCCGCCGACAGGGATTCCATCTGGTAATCCGCCATCGCAATGGTTGTGGAGTTGAAGGTGTTGGTTTCGATGATATCCGCGCCCGCTTCAAAGTAGGCGTTGTGGATAGCGGCGATCACTTCCGGTTTGCTGAGCACCAGCAGGTCGTTGTTGCCTTTGAGGTCGCATGGCCAGTTGGCAAAGCGTTCACCACGAAAATCGGCTTCGTTCAGTCGATAGCTCTGGATCATGGTGCCCATACCGCCGTCCAGCACCAGAATACGTTCATTTAACTGCGCACGCAGTTGTTCCACTTTGCTGCTCACACTTGCTCCCGACACGCTCAACCCAGATTTAATAAAAATTCAACAAACCATACTGGCATAAACGCATCTGTGGTAAAAGCGACCACCACGCAACATGAGATTTGTTCAACATTAACTCATCGGATCAGTTCAGCAACTATTGCATTAGCTAACAATAAAAATGAAAATGATTTCCACGATACAGAAAAAGGAGACTGTCATGGTCGCACCCATTCCCGCGAAACGCGGCAGAAAACCCGCCGTTGCCACCGCACCAGCGACTGGACAGGTTCAGTCTTTAACGCGTGGCCTGAAATTACTGGAGTGGATTGCCGAATCCAATGGCAGTGTGGCACTCACGGAACTGGCACAGCAGGCCGGATTGCCCAATTCCACGACCCACCGACTGCTAACCACGATGCAACAGCAGGGCTTTGTGCGTCAGGTTGGCGAACTGGGACACTGGGCAATCGGCGCACATGCCTTTATGGTCGGCAGCAGCTTTCTCCAGAGCCGTAATTTGTTAGCAATTGTTCACCCTATCCTGCGCAATCTAATGGAAGAGTCTGGCGAAACGGTCAATATGGCGGTGCTTGATCAAAGCGATCACGAAGCGATTATTATCGACCAGGTACAGTGTACGCATCTGATGCGAATGTCCGCGCCTATCGGCGGTAAATTGCCGATGCACGCTTCCGGTGCGGGTAAAGCCTTTTTAGCCCAATTAAGTGAAGAGCAGGTGACGAAGTTACTGCATCGCAAAGGCTTACATGCCTATACCCACGCGACGCTGGTGTCTCCTGTGCATTTAAAAGAAGATCTCGCCCAAACGCGCAAACGGGGTTATTCATTTGATGATGAAGAACATGCCCTGGGACTGCGTTGTCTCGCGGCATGTATTTTCGATGAGCACCGAGAACCGTTTGCCGCAATTTCAATTTCCGGACCGATTTCACGTATTACCGATGACCGCGTGACCGAGTTTGGCGCGATGGTGATTAAAGCGGCGAAGGAAGTGACGCTGGCGTACGGTGGAATGCGCTGACTTTTTCTGGCGGGCAGAGGCAATATTCTGCCCGTCATACCTGAGTGGCAATAGAATAAGGGTATCTGTTAATCGCATTGACGCCAAAATAACTTAATGTCATACACTTCACACACTTTTATTAACTCAGTATTATTTTTAAACATCAAACCACTTAATTATTAACAAAATCGCAAGATCTCATTCCACCGAAACTTTTACGGCTGCATTATGAGATTGAGCGATTTATGATATTTCTTTACTTGTAATCATATTAAATTTTTTCACTGTTCTGATAGTTAAAATTCAAGACATCAATAAACAATGAGATATTTAAATGATTACTCGTATTCCTCGTAGTTCTTTCTCTGCAAATATTAATAATACAGCCCAGACAAATGAACACCAAACCCTGAGTGAATTGTTTTATAAAGAACTCGAGGATAAATTTTCTGGCAAGGAGCTGGCGACGCCTCTATTAAAAAGCTTCTCAGAGAACTGTAGACAAAATGGTCGTCATATCTTTAGTAACAAGGATTTTGTCATTAAGTTTTCCACGTCCGTCTTACAGACTGATAAAAAAGAAATTACGATAATTAATAAAAATGAAAACACGACACTCACTCAAACCATTGCTCCAATATTTGAAGAATACCTGATGGAAATTTTACCTCAACGCTCAGACGCTCTTGATAAACAAAAATTAAATCTAAAATCAGATAGAAAAGAAAAAGAATTTCCAAGAATTAAACTTAATGGTCAATGTTATTTTCCGGGGCGACCCCAAAACCGTATAGTATGCCGACACATTGCTGCACAATATATTAATGATATTTATCAGAATGTTGACTACAAACCCCATAAAGATGATTACTCTTCAGCTGAAAAATTTCTCACTCACTTCAACAAAAAATGCAAAAACCAGACTTTGGCGTTGATTTCCAGCCGTCCTGAGGGGCGTTGCGTTGCTGCCTGCGGTGATTTCGGGCTAGTTATGAAAGCATATTTTGACAAGATGGAATCAAATGGCATCAGTGTTATGGCTGCCATATTATTGGTGGATAACCATGCTTTGACGGTCCGGCTAAGAATAAAGAACACAACTGAAGGATGTACCCATTACGTGGTTTCGGTTTATGAGCCAAATGTAACTAACGATAAAATAAGAATCATGAGCGAAAGTAAAGAGGATATTAAACACTATTCACTGATGGACTTTATGAATGTAGATTATAGCCTCCTGAAATGGTCAAATGATCATGTTATTAACCAATCTGTTGCAATAATTCCAGCACTTCCGAAAGAACAGCTATTGATGCTAAAAGGATCTGTGGATGAAATAACCCCTCCATTATCACCTGCAACGATGAATTTGCTAATGGCAATTGGTCAGAATCACCAACTTACGCAACTGATGATTCAACTCCAGAAAATGCCAGAACTACATAGAACAGAAATGTTGACTGCCTATAATAGTATTAACCTGCCAGGTTTATATTTGGCTATAAATTATGGTAATGCGGATATCGTTGAGACTATTTTCAATTCATTGTCAGAAACAGGATATGAAGGGTTACTCTCGAAAAAAAATCTCATTAATATTGTGGAGGCAAAAGATAAAAATGGTTTTTCTGGATTATTTTTAGCGATATCACGTAAGGATAAAAATGTTGTAACCTCGATTCTGAACGCCTTACCTAAACTGGCCGCAACACATCATTTAGATAACGAACAAGTGTATAAATTCCTGAGTGCCAAAAATAGAACGTCCAGCCATGTTTTATACCATGTTATGGCGAATGGTGATGCCGACATGCTGAAAATTGTTTTGGACGCGTTACCTTTGTTAATTCGCACATGTCATTTGACTAAAGAACAGGTACTCGATCTCCTGAAGGCAAAGGATTTTTATGGTTGCCCAGGACTATACCTGGCGATGCAAAATGGACATAGCGATATCGTGAAAGTTATTCTTGAAGCATTGCCCAGCCTGGCCCAGGAAATTAACATTTCAGCTTCCGATATTGTAGATCTTCTGACCGCTAAAAGTCTTGCGCGCGACACGGGTTTGTTTATGGCCATGCAGCGCGGACATATGAACGTTATTAATACTATTTTTAACGCATTACCCCCTCTGTTTCATACGTTTAAATTCGATAAAAAAAATATGAAGCCCCTCCTCCTGGCAAATAATTCTAATGAATATCCCGGTTTGTTTTCAGCGATACAGCATAAACAACAAAATGTTGTAGAGACGGTTTATCTTGCTTTATCTGACCATGCACGCCTGTTTGGATTTACCGCTGAAGATATTATGGATTTTTGGCAACACAAAGCCCCACAAAAATACTCTGCCTTTGAGTTGGCTTTTGAATTTGGTCACCGGGTTATTGCTGAATTAATCCTTAATACGATAAATAAGATGGCTGAAAGCTTTGGCTTTACGGATAACCCTCGATACATTGCGGAGAAAAATTATATGGAAGCTTTACTCAAAAAAGCATCTCCCCATACCGTACGCTAAATCTTTGCCTGCGCCGATACGCATAAACATCTTCCACATGCCCGTCACGGATACGGTTTTGTAGCGCGCGCCAGTAATCAGCGCGGAACAGGTCGGCGTGCATCTCTTCAAACAGCGGACCAATACGCGGGTCGGCACATAGCCAGTGGCGAAACTCTTCCGGGAAAACATCGCCCGGCGAGACGCTGTACCACGGTTCGCTGGCAAGTTCGTCCTCCGGGTAGCGCGGCGGCGGGATGTCGCGGAAGTTCACTTCCGTCATGTAGCAAATTTCATCGTAATCATAAAACACCACACGCCCGTGACGGGTGACACCGAAGTTTTTAAACAGCATGTCGCCAGGGAAAATGTTAGCAGCGGCAAGCTGGCGAATAGCGTTACCGTATTCTTCAATGGCATCGCGCAACTGCTGACCTTCCACTTGTTCCAGCCAGATATTGAGCGGCACCATCCGCCGCTCAATATAAAGATGGCGAATCACAATATGTTCACCGAGATCGGTGATTTTCTCCTCTGCTTCCTGGAGCAGTAATGCCATTAATGCCGGGGAAATATGCCGCTTCTCCAGCACAAAGTTTTCAAACTCCTGGGTGTCCGCCATTCGGCCCACGCGATCGTGCTCTTTCACCAGTTGATAGCAGGCGCGAACGTGAGCGGCAGACATCTCTTTCTGCGGCGCGAACTTGTCTTTGATGACTTTGAATACCCGATCAAAGCCCGGCAGCGTAAACACCAGCATCACCATGCCACGAATACCCGGCGCTTCAATGAACTGCTCATTACAGCCCTGTAGATAAACGAGATATTCGCGGTAGCTTTCGGTTTTGGCGTGCTTCTGGCAGCCGATAGCCATATACAATTCAGCGGTGGTTTTACCTGGCAGAATTTCCCGTAGCCACTCGACCAGTGCTGCGGGCAGCGGCGCGTAAACCATAAAATAAGAACGCGCAAAGCCAAAAACAATGCTCGCTTCGGCGGTCGTCGTCAGGCAGGTATCAATAAATAACTCGCCGTCGTCCGTCTGGTGGATCGGCAGCAAAAATGGCAATGTGCCGGAAGGCGTGATCAGTTTGCCTACCAGCCAGGCGGCTTTATTGCGGTAAAACAGTTCGTTCGCCACCTGTAAATGACTTTCCGCGAGATTGTCTGTCCCCAGCGTTTCCGTCAGATGGCGAACGATGTAATGAATGTCACGGCTTTTATTCTGCCAACGCAGACGCAGCGGCAGATCGCTGATAACGCGCATCAGCAGAGATTCCCAGCCGTGATCGGGGTGAAAGTCTTTCGCCAGCGGGCGGGGAATGGTACGAAAACGGCGCTCTGGCTGGGAGCTAAAGATAAAAAGCCGCTCGGGAGTAAGCGAGCGGTGGTCAAATAACCGACAGTACACGGAGTTAAAAAAGCTCTCCGCAATCTCGAAGCGCGGGTAATCCGGCAACAGCCGGGTGTAATGCTCTTTGACGCGCAGTAAAAATGCCGCGTCCGTGCTTTGGCCGTTGGTAATGCAGCGCAGTTGCTCCACGACCAGACCCACGTGATGATCGTAAAGATGGATACGGTTTTTCATCGCCTGCTGGACAGCGTGCCAGTCGGCTTGTTCGAAACGCTGCTGCGCCCCGGAAGTCACTTCGAGGAATCGACCATACTGAGCGTCGAAACCTTGCAAAATGGTTTGTGCAATCAGTAATTCCAGGCCACGCGGCATCGCCTCTCCTTAATTCGCCCCTCGCCTTACGGAAAGGGGCGTTGGTTGTTAGAACTGCGATTCTTCGGTGGAGCCGGTCAGCGCGGTGACTGAAGACGTGCCGCCCTGAATAATGGTCGTCACTTTATCGAAATAACCTGTACCCACTTCCTGCTGGTGAGAAACGAAGGTGTAACCATCTTTCGCGGCGGCGAATTCCGGTTGCTGCACTTTCTCAACGTAGTGCTTCATACCTTCGCCCTGGGCATAGGCGTTTGCCAGGTCAAACATGTTGAACCACATGCTGTGGATACCTGCCAGGGTGATGAACTGGAACTTGTAACCCATATCCGACAGCTGCTGCTGGAAGCTGGCAATAGTTTTGTCGTCGAGGTTTTTCTGCCAGTTGAACGACGGTGAGCAGTTATAAGCCAGCAGTTTGCCCGGATATTTCGCGTGGATGGCTTGTGCAAAGCGACGCGCCAGTTCCAGATCCGGCGTGGAGGTTTCACACCATACCAGGTCAGCATATGGCGCATACGCCAGGCCACGGCTGATCGCTTGCTCAATGCCCGCATGAGTACGGAAGAAGCCTTCACTGGTACGCTCGCCGGTAATAAATTCGCTGTCATACGGGTCGCAATCGGAGGTAATCAGATCCGCTGCATCGGCATCGGTACGAGCAACCAGTAGGGTTGGAACGCCCGTCACGTCAGCTGCCAGACGCGCCGCGACCAGTTTCTGAATAGCTTCTTGAGTTGGCACCAAAACTTTGCCGCCCATGTGACCGCATTTCTTCACTGACGCCAGCTGATCTTCGAAATGAACTGCCGCTGCACCGGCTTCAATCATCGCTTTCATCAGTTCAAAGGCATTCAGGACACCGCCAAAACCGGCTTCCGCATCGGCAACGATCGGCAGGAAGTAATCCACATAGCGCGGATCACCCGGCTCAATGCCCGCGGACCATTGGATCTGATCCGCACGGCGGAAGGTATTGTTGATCCGCTCCACCACCGCTGGCACCGAGTTTGCCGGATAGAGCGACTGATCCGGATACATGCTGGCCGCCA
>OATB01000966.1_pt1 | contig 12640 bp, 4 predicted proteins | sample 1494941 | NCBI WGS metagenome assembly OATB01 (sample SAMEA2579931, study PRJEB22360) | human gut metagenome | reverse complement strand
CGATGGAAGATGAAAGCGCAGGAGTTGCTGGTGTTGTTTAAGGATTAAGCAGAGGATCCACAGATTCGAGATATGAAACATAAAAGTCCGCATATGCACAAAATTGCGCCCTGATGAGTCTGATAAACTGCATTGCATTATAACCAGTAGGGAGGCGGGGTTAGTTATGTTTTTAGCATCATTGTTGAGACGTATTGCATTTAGTTACTACGATTATAAAGCTTTTAATTTCAATATTGAAAAAACAGAGTTTGTTGTTATCCATATTCCCGATCAGATTGGCGATGCTATGGCCATCTTTCCAGTTATTCGGGCGCTTGAATTGCATAAAATTAAGCATCTTTTAATTGTTACTTCGACTATTAATTTAGAAGTCTTTAATGCGCTTAAACTTGAACAAATTAAATTAACAATAGTCACAATGACTATGCAGGATCACGCAACATTAAAAGAAATAAAAGATTTAGCGAAGAACATAACACAGCAATACGGTACGCCGGATCTTTGTATAGAGGCGATGCGTAAAAAGAACCTGAAAACGATGTTATTTATCAGTCAGTTGAAAGCAAAAACGAATTTTCAGGTTGTTGGTTTAACCATGAAGTGCTATTCCCCTTTGTGTAAGGACGCGTCCCGGATGGATCAGAGTCTCCGGGCTCCCGTACCCATGACATGGGCATTTATGATGCGTGAGGCGGGTTTTCCAGCAGTCAGGCCAATATATGAATTGCCACTAAGTGAGGATGTACTCGATGAGGTGCGCGAGGAAATGCGATCGTTAGGATCTTACATTGCGCTTAATTTAGAAGGTAGCTCGCAGGAGCGTACATTTTCATTATCGATTGCAGAAAATCTAATAGAAAAAATTCAAAGTGAAACAGATATACCAATAGTGATCGTTCATGGACCCAAAGGGGAAGAAAAAGCCAGGGTGTTAGTGGATTGTTATAATAATGTCTACCGTTTACCCTTATCACCCTCGATTAAACGTTCAGCAGCAATCATAAAAGATGCTTATATCGCAATAACTCCTGACACCTCAATATTACATATGGCAAGTGCCTATAATACCCCCGTTGTTGCAATTTATGCTGATTACAAAACGCGATGGCCAGCAATGGCCGATGTTTCGGAGTCAGTCGTCGTTGGGCAAAAAATTGACAATATAAGTCTGGATGAATTCGCAAAGGCATTAAAAAGTGTTTTGGCGAGAATATGAGGCAGTATTTATGCATAGTAATGCTGATCTGTTATGAACGGTGGTGTCATCAATACCCTGAGGCTGGTTAATCATCACAGAAGCCAGCCTTTGGATCAAAGCTGTACTCACCGGATACAACCATAGTCACACCGAACGCGAATCTGGCGGTATCGCATTTTTATTTATTCATTTTCTGTGAGAGAAGGGCAAGTTCTGTAGAGGGAATGTAAAAAAGAGTGCCCCGAATGGAGCACTCTTTAAGAAATTATAACGAAAAATTAAATCTGTTTATAACACGCCCCATAAAAAAATTCATGCGTTTGATAAGTGTTTTGCGTCCCTGTTTCCAGGGAGACAATGTATTGTTGGCCTGCGCCTGCAGAATTAGATGACCAATATACCATTGAATAAAAATCAGCTTCGTTCATGTAATTTCCCATATCTCCCCATTCACCATACAGTGACCCTATTTCGCGCCGCATGTGTCCATTGCTTAAAAGGTCCGCGCGGGGAAGGGTGTAGCCATTACCGACCTGGTTGCTGCAGTAGTTTTCAGCCTGGCTTAATTGCATGAGGTTATTACCGTGATTCACCCACCAGCCCTTCACCCGTACTTGCGTTTGGTAAATAGCGCCACCTGATCTTGGGGTCGCCGTGATTATTACAGCATTTCTATCTCCGACATTTTTGAATGTCACCTTACCGGAAGTATCAACATCAACCCAGGAGGCAGTGCTTGAAAACGTATAATCTGCCGCCGTTTTTCCTGGTGCAAAGTTGTCATTATTCAACTGATAATACGCCCCGGTAAATCCCTGCGAAGGGAATGAAGCTGCAGGTAGGTTTGCACCATTCACTGATACTGTACCGGTCATTGGTCTGGTTCCCGCGCTAATGAATTCTATCGTGGTACTCAGACCCGCCTGGTGAACACCATTCAACACGGGGATCAGCGTTGCGATACCCTCTCCGCCGCCTGTAACAGTGGCTTTATACTCACCGTATAAATTTTGAGTGTAATCAATTGTGCTGATTTGCACATAGGGCACATTGGTACCTGATTGCACAAATTCCAGCCCTTCAGAAACATTGATCGGATGACCTGATAGATCGTGTAAAACAAGATATAGTTCAGCACTTTCGGTAAAGTCCCCTTTCAGTGATGACCGGTTGTTTTTAAGGACGGACTGCGAGGCGTCTGCCGGGCCTGCCACCAGCGTTATATCTACTGTTTGCGCCCCACCATAGCTCGTTTCTGCGCTTACCGTGACGCTCCCCGTTATCGCTCCTCTTACGCTCGTTGTCGCGACTCCGTTTTGATCGGTCACCGCTGTTAATGACGTTAATGTGGCAAAGGCAAAGCCTCTTTTTAATGCGAAGTTCACATTGACACCTTCGACCAGGTTCCCACTGCTATCTTCAACAGTAGCCTTTAACGTGCTGATATCACTGTTGTTGGCCGTGAGAGTCGACGGATCAGCGATAAAACTAGCAACATGTGCTGTGCTTGGGTTGCCAGTAACCTTCACGGTTGTCTGTGTCTGAATAATTACGCCGCTTTGGATCGATGCTGTCACCACATATGTACCGACTTTATTGCTGGTCAGAACGACTTGTGCCTCACCTGAAGTGTTGGTTGTCGCCGTTTGGCTACTTAACGTTGCACCTTCGGGCGTTACGCTAAAGGTAACGAGTTCATGGCTCAATGGAGCCCCGTTTGCATGAGTTAACCTTACAGTCAGAGTTGCTCCCGATGGGTCATTGACGCCGATAAGTTGACTTGATGCCGTGAGTGTTAGTCTTAGATCGATTACCACCAGATCCTTCTCATAAGAGGATCCATTCGCCAGGGATGCTTTCACAGTATACGAACCGTATCTTCCAGGCGTCATGGTGACCTCAGCTATACCCTGCCTATTCGTAGAAACCGTATCCTGACTAATGACCATGTTAAAACTTGATGGCTCTGCACTGAATGTCACAAGTTGGTCAGCAACTGGATTGCCAAACTGGTCGTCGACGTGTGCTTTAACCGCTATGGGTTCTCTGATTATTACCTGACCTTCAGGCATCTCCAGACTGGTGATCGTCGCAGAATCAATATCTGCTTTGACAGTCAGCGTTCGCATGGCGGCTTCGGTAGGTGCATTTGCCAGATTAGCTGTAATTACTTTCGTTCCTGCAATGGTGCTGGTCACAAGAACTTCTGCCTTACCCTGAGCATCCGTTTCGACGCTGGTGTTACTCAGCGTGGCGCTGCCGCGGAAATTGACCATGATGCCTTCTAGCGGGTTGCCGTAAGCGTCAGTGACGCTTGCCGTCAGGGTCGCGCCCTCGGTTGTGCTCGCGGTGAATGAGCTTGATGATGCGGTAAAACCAGCCAGTTTTGCGGTACCAGCATCGGCAATCAACGTCACCTGTTTCGTATCACTGACACCATAATTGTTCACGCTAACTGTCACGGGGTAGGTGCCGGATTTTGTACCGCTCAGTGTAACTTCAGCCTTGCCGTTGATGTCTGTAATGGCGGAACCGCCTTGTCCGAGAGTGAAGCTTGCGCTCACATCTGCCGGTAGCGTGAATGTCACCGCCTCATTGGCTAACGGGTTGCCGTTTCCATCAGTCACTGTTGCCTGAAGTGTGGTCATCCCAACGTTATTGGCGATAAAGTTGTCCTCGGTAACGTTAAGATTAACCTGCGCAGTGAGCGTATCCGCAGTAAAGTTCACCACCAGTTGTCCGCTCTTACCGCCAGCCATCGATGCTGTAACAGTATGAGCGCCTGCTTTTGTACCTTTCAGCGTGACTTTCGCTTTGCCTTCAGTATCAGTAATCGCTTTACCGCCATCGCTCAGCGTGAAGTTCGCCCTCACATCTTCCGGCAGAGTAAATGTTACCTCAGTGTTGGCTATCGCATTGCCCTCTGTATCAGCGACTGTTGCTGTTAGTGTCGTGAGATCGTTATTGTCGGCAATCACCGGATCCTTCGAGGCTGCCAGCGAGATTTCAGCATTCGCGACGTTCGGCACATAGGTCACTGTGTGTTGCATCGAATCGCCATTGTCGAGGGTTGCCGTCACTTGATAAACCCCGGCTTTTGTAGCGGTCATGCTTGCGTATAAATAGCCGTCGTGGTTGGTAGTATTTATACCGTTATTACTGAGGGTCACGCCTTCACTCGGCGAAACGCTGAGGCTTACCTGATGCAGGGGTACACCATTGCCGTAAATATCATTCACCGTAATGTACAGAGCGGTATCCTCGCCTGCCAATTGTGTGTCATAAAGGGTATAAAGCGAGGTGAGATGTGCCGTAGACGCATCAGCGTCGACTTGAATGGACGTGCTAAGCGTGGAGCTACCATTTTCCAGGCTAGCTTCAATGGTATCCGGTCTCGCTCCTGTTTCTCTCGAGGAGCGGGTATTGGTATAAGTGACGGTAGCTTTACCCTGTTCGTTCGTCACGGCTTGGCCGCCGTTCGTCATTTCGGCAGATTTTGTTCTGCTGGTAAAGCTCACAGTCACACCTTTTACCGGAAAGCCATTATTATCAACGACTGTGGCGGTAATGACGCTGCCGGAGCTGTTCTGCGAGGTACCGGCGATTATGCGGTCTGGCACAGCCGTCAACTCGATAATTTTTGCCGCCGCTGTGTCGCCAATAAAATGCACCGTTTTGTTGTCGCTGGCACCATTATTAGCCAGTGATGCAGTGACCGTCTGCTCACCAAAGGCAACGCCTGCGAGAGTGGCCTGCGCGATGCCAGACTCATTGGTATTACTCACTCCCGGGGTCAGGGTGAGTCCTGAAGAGGCTGAGCTGAATGTTACCGGAAGATTGTTCACCTCATTGTCGAACTGATCTTTAACCGTTGCAGTTAGCGTTGCGTTATCGACGCCATTACCTGTGATCTCATCTTTTGACATCTGCAGGACAACCTGAGCCGAGGTTTTGTCCGCCACAAACGTTACCGGCTGCGAATCACTGGTATTGTTATTACCCAGCGTTGCGGTAACCGTATGCGTGCCCGCTTTTTTGCCTTTGAGGGTGACATGCGCTTCGCCATTAGCCTGAGTGATGGCAATACCGTTATTTTCGAGGGTAAAGTCTGCCGCAACGTCCTGTGGCATGGTGAAGTTCACCGTTATTCCCGCCACCGGATGATTCGACGGATCTTTCACCGTTGCCGTCAGCTGCACGCTGTCGCTGTTATTCGTCACCACCTGTTGAGCAGGGATGTTCAGGGTGACCTGCGCGTTGCTGGTATCGGGCGCAATATTGACTGTCTTCGTATCGTTGTTGCCGTTAGGCAGTGTGGCTTCGGCTGTATGAACACCCAAAACCGTGCCCTTAAGGGTAACTTCAGCAACACCACTGTCGTTAGTATTGCTCGTGCTCTGACTAAGTTGAGTATCAGCCGGGTTAGTACTAAAGGTGACCGGTAGATCTTTTACTACGTTATCAAAAGGATCTTTCACTGTTGCTGTCAGCGTTGTCTCATCCACGCCATTCCCAATGATTTCCGCTTTCGATGTTTGCAGAACGACAACTGCGCTGTCCTTATCCGCCACGAAGGTGACTGGCTGCGCATCGCTGGCATTATTGTTACCCAGCGTTGCGGTAACCATATGCGTGCCCGCTTTTTTGCCTTTGAGGGTGACATGCGCTTCGCCATTGGCCTGAGTGATGGCAATGCCGTTATTTTCGAGGGTAAAGTTTGCCGCAACGTCCTGTGGCATGGTGAAGTTCACCGTTATTCCCGCCACCGGATGATTCGACGGATCTTTCACCGTCGCCGTCAGCTGCACGCTGTCACTGTTATTCGTCACCACCTGTTGAGCAGGGATATTCAGCGTGACCTGCGCGTTGCTGGCGTCGGGCGCAATATTGACTGTCTTCGTATCTCTATTGCCGTTAAGCAGTATGGCTTCGGCTGTATGAACACCCAAAACCGTGCCCTTAAGGGTAACTTCAGCAATACCGTTCTCATTAGTATTACGCGTGTTCAGACTCAGTTGCGTGTCTGCGGGGGAGGTGCGGAAGACTACTGACAGATTTTTAACCACGTTATCAAAAGGATCTTTTACTGTTGCTGTCAGCGTCGTCTCATCCACGCCATTCCCAATGATTTCCGCTTTCGATGTTTGCAGAACGACAACTGCGCTGTCTTTATCCGCCACAAACGTCATTGGCTGTGTATCGCTGACATTGCTGTTAGCCAGACGAGCCGTGATCATATGCGTGCCCGCTAACGTGCCGGTCAGGGAGGCGATTGCAACCCCGTTACTATCCGTCATGCCTTTTCCGCCGTTACTAATCGAGAACCGACTTGCGACGTCGTTTGGCACAGTGAAGGTGATTTCTTTATCTTTTAGTGGGTTGCCATTTTTATCCTGCAAGGTTGCAGTCATATGTTGCGGAGCTGTGTTGGTGACGGTGATATCACCTGAAGGCACACTGAGGGTCAGGGCAGCAGTACTTTGATCACCGATAAAATTCACCTGTTGATTGGCCTGGGAACCAGAGCTCACAGAGGCCGTAACCCTATAATCACCGTTTTTTAAACTGGTCAGCGTGGCTGTGGCGATCCCGTCGTGGCTATTCACTTCGGTTTGGCTCAGTTTCGCCTCTGCTGAATTAACATTGAAGGTGACCTTGACGTCATTGAGCAGGTTGCCTTTTGCATCCCGAACTGTCGCTGTCATTGTGGCGCTGTCATTGCCGTCAGCGACCACTTCATTTTTCGACTTCTGCAGATCAACCTGCGCGGTACTCGAGTCGCCGACAAAACTGACGATTAACGTTTGTTTCACGCCATTTTCAAGGGTGACTTCAACCGTGTTGTCTTCCTGCTTACTACTTTTCAGATCAAAAGTCGCCAGACCATTAACATCCGTTTTTGCGGTGTTTTGATTGTTGAAGGAAGTTGCCGATCCGCTTAATACCGCAAATGTGACGGTATGATCATTGATTGGGTTGCTTCCTTCATCAGCGACATTGACCGAGACGGTGTTTGCTGCATTCTCATTGGCGAGCACACCATTATTGCTGGCAGATAATGTCGCAATTTTCGCTGACTGCGGGTTGGCGTCGATGATAAATCCAGCGGTATGCAAATCTTCATTCCAGTTTTGCATTAACAGCTTCGCAGTAAGCCCACTGCCTTTGGTATAGGCGGTATAGGTTGCCTTATAGACACCATCTGCGGTTTCTTTCCAGTCTGTAGTGACACCTGGTTTCACGTTGTCGATGCTGACTGCGGTATTAAGTTGCTGTTTTTGTTCCTTAACAGGTTTGTCATTTTCATCTCTCAGTTCTACCGTCACCTCGATAGGATTCCCGGAGAGATAACGGTCCTTATCAATCTTAATTGACGAGTGAGTCCGGGATGACGAAACAGAAATGATATTCACCACGGCGGGGGCTTTAGCCGCATCCACACCGTTCAGCTGTGGCATAAGCGTCAGCGTGCCAGACATCGATCCTGTGGTCAGGATCTGGGTATAGCTTCCGTCACCATTATCTTTCCAGTCAGAAAGGGTGATGTCCTGAACACCTTCGTGACGCGTCGAGAGCACCAGCCCGATAACAGGATTACCTGCTGCATCATGAGCAATAAAAGTCAGTGTGGCGGTTGAATGGGAATCCGCGCTCAACGTCTGGGTACTTAACGATACCGAGGAATCTTTCTGGCTTAGCGTAGGTGCCTGAACGACTACCATGCTCTGTTCACGATTCGAAAAATTGCCTTTGACATCTTCAGCGGTGACTTCAATCGGCCAGGTTTTATCGGTTTCTGGCGTACTGGTGAACCGGTACGGCGGCAGGGTAACCAGAATATCTTTACCTGTTGTGACCACTTTACCACCGGCAGCTTCCAGAGCGGTGGCTTCGACGTTATAGCCTTTCAGGGCATATTTGGTTTGTAGCGACGAAACCAATGATTTCACTTCTCCTGACTTCCCTGTCACGGGGTCTATCAGGGTCAGGCGAACCAGTTCTTTTTTGCGATATTCCAGAACGATGTTGTTGTTGCGATCCACCAGCTCATAACGGCTGCCTGCAAGGCTACGCCGTGCAGCGACTTCATTCGGGTCAAGCTGTTTCTGCATTGCGCTGCCAGGTTGCCAGGTAAAATCGACGGCAAAACGGGTGTCATTTTCACCCTGTTTACCCTGGCGTTGCTCCGCGCTGAAGGTCATCAGCGGGAAGGGGGTATAGTTAAGTCCAGCGGTTATGGCATGAGGATTACTTTGCCGATCATCTTTATCGAACAGGGCCACTTCATCGCCATAATACTGTTCATAGACCAGTTTACCGCCAAGGTGCGGCCAGGCGGGTAGCCAGCCTTCTGCGCGTACATCCCAGCCATTGGCCGGGCGTGCTTCATAATCGTTGTCCAGTTCAGGTGCGCTGCGCCAGTTGGTCAGTCGCAAATAGCCGTTACTGCTTAATTTTAGATAGTCGCGCCAGTACTCTGCGCCAATGCCGGCGCGGGAGTGGTAACGGCTAAGGTCGTGGTCGAAAAAGAAGTTGATGCCCGACATCCATGTGGGAGTGAAATGACGCCAACCCAAGCCGTTGTTAATCTGCGTACGTTCGTCAGTACGGTGGAGGGTATGCTGGCTGAAAAAGAGATTATCAGGCGTTTCATACCACGGATGGAGAAAATCGAACTGGGAATTCTTCAGGCTAAAATCTTCATCCACGCCCAGCGTGATTCTTGCGGTACCGAAGCGGCTTAACCAGTCTGTCATTGCGCCTGAAGCCTGAGAAGAGGCCCATCCACGCGCCATATTTGCCGCTTGCTCGCTGTTCATATCTTCGGCGAGCAGAGACCCGATTTGCTGTGAAGTACTGGCTATCTGTTGCTCGAGGTTGTCACTGCTATTACCCGGCGGCGGGGTTAATTTTTTTTCACTAACTTGTGCCGGGACATCCAGTTCATCCCCCTGGCGGACATTATCAAAACCTCGAGCAAACGTACGAAACTGGTTGAGTTTGCGTAACTCAGCCAACGAAATACCGAAACGTTCGGCAACGCTTTGGGCCGATTCCAGCGCTCCAAGGGTGTAGGGCACCGTATTGGCATTTGCAATGGCGATTTGTGTAGGAACTGGTTGTTGGGTTGCGGCGTTTACCACACCTTGTGCTGCCACAGTCATAGGGAACACAAGTTGAGTTACCAGGCAGATACCCGCAGTTAAGCGGCGTAGTTTAATACCCATCCCGCATAAGATTTGTCGGTCATTTATTTCTTCTCCACTTCTCTTCTTCGTAGCCATGCTTACCTTCCCTGAACGAGCTAACATAAATGCGCCCTTTCTAGCACAGCGAAAAAAAGTAAATCCTGATAGCAATATGATTGAAAATTAATAACTTTTCGTTAAGCAGTTTTGGGTGTGAGTTGCAAGAGGGGAGACTACTGAATTACTCAAGTTTTATAATCGAGGGGAAAATGGTGATGGCGTTCACAGCAAAACGCCCTCAACCAAAAAGGTCGAGGGCGCTTAAGATGTCAAAAACCCGCTATCCGTTAAAAAGCAATGCTCAACTAAGGTCAGTGACATTGCGCTAAAAAAGCGAATTTTTAGAATTTGGCTCCTCTGACTGGACTCGAACCAGTGACATACGGATTAACAGTCCGCCGTTCTACCGACTGAACTACAGAGGAATCGTGAGAACGGGGCGCATATTACTTAGCGGTACCTTGTCTGTCAACACTAAATTTCATAAGTCATTTCAATTGGTTAATTAATCTGCAAAATTGTTAATTAATGAACATTCGTCGCCGAAAACGAGTCTGTATCATTAGTGCGATGCAGTCTCTGCAAAGGATCTTGTTGATAAAATTGGCAGAAACGTTGCCACAATGAAGGGAAACGAGGAGCAAAAAGTTCTGGGGCGCTAAAGAAATATTCAGAAAGTACGGCAAAACATTCAGCAGGATCACTGGCAGCATAAGCATCAATGCTCGCCGCATTCTCGCCAACCAATTCGATTTCTTCCTGAATGTTGTTCATTGCAGCATGAAGATCGTGTTCCCAGCCAGCAACCTCACGCAACGGAATAAAGGGAACTCCGCTGGCGCGATCGCCGTTACGGGTGTCCAGCTTATGAGCGACTTCATGAATAATCAGGTTAAAACCAGAAGCATCAAAAGAATCTTGTATATCCAACCAGTTCAAAACGATAGGCCCTTGCTGCCAGCTCTGACCTGACTGAACAATACGTTGGTTATGCACCAAACCGATATCGTCTTCCCATTCATCATCGACCACAAATGGCGCAGGATAAATTAAGACTTCATGAAAACCATCCAGCCATTCCAGTCCTAACTCCAGAACGGGCAGGCAAAATAGAAGTGCTATCCGGCAGCTTCTTAATGAATCCAGTTCAAAGCCCTGTAAAGGAACAAGCCGCTTTTGCTGTAAAAAACGTTCGGCAAGAGTGACTAATTTGCTTTGTTCCTGTTCCGTCAGACACGTTAAAAGGGGGATCGATAGTGCTTCCTGCCAGGGAAGGGCAGTTTGATGTGCTGATTCTTGTACTTTCCAGGGCCACTTAATCATCGTTTTGCTCGCAAACTCGTCACTTGAACAAAATTGCACGGACAGGGACTGTTAAAATGCCAAATTTCCTGGCATCATGGCAACCATCTGAACGGAGAGATGCCGGAGCGGCTGAACGGACCGGTCTCGAAAACCGGAGTAGGGGCAACTCTACCGGGGGTTCAAATCCCCCTCTCTCCGCCACTTTATCAATGACTTATCTCCCGACTTCCCGCCTTGCTTTTCCTAAACAGAACAATCGTAGAATATTCTTGAAGGGTTAGATCGTCACTGTTTTCTGTTCGATACTGTGACATTCAGCACTTGATTCGCTATGGATCTGACAGGAAGCTTTCGAGCGAAAATCTGCAATTATTCAGTCGTTTTCTTATCGGTCACCATTATTCTTTTAGACATTGATCCTACAAAGCTGCCGCAAAGTTGGTGGTGGGAACTGAAGTTGCGTAGAGAAGGGGGCAATAATTGAGCAAAAAAAGGAACGCGGCCGTCAGATTAAAGCCGCGGGACAAAGTCCATAATTTCCAAGAGTTGTTGAATTTCCCAGCTTTTTTGAAAGCCTTTGTATCATACTAACAAGTAAAAAAGGTTTAAATACCAAAATTAACCTATATTTCTGGTTAGCTTTACCATGACAGATGACTTGCTCCTGGAGACATTGGTGCAGCCAGTCTGTATTGGTGAGTTGTGTATTTATTGTTCGCCGTTTTCTCAGTTTTTTTCTACAGACATAATAAAAAAGACACGTCTCAAGCATGAGCGTGTCTGAGTTTGTCTTATTTATTTGTCTTGGTAAATTATTGTCGTTACTACCAGGCACTGTTCTGTTAAATAATTGAAGTCAGCGCAAAAAAATCAATGAGACATCATTTCCTCGACCACTTCTTCGCTACTCAACTGATAGGGATAATACGTTGGCCAGTTTTCCATTTCATTTAATAAAGATTGCTGTGAATCATTACCCATAAAAATGTGAAAATGAGATGATTTTCGTGGTGCAATTATATGATCGCTAAATTGTATATATTTAGGGGCTTTGCTTTTAGGATCTTTACATTCGAATAAGTAACGAACGCCTTTCTTGCCTGATTTATAGGTGAGTATTTTGTATCCATCGTAATCATATTTACAGGATGTTGTTTCATTATTTCTATGGAATTCAACAATGCCGTCCTCAATGCCAATCATCTCGATATCTGTCGCATAACCTTTGTGATAATAATCTTTAATTTCAGCAAATGTTTTGGTTTTATCTGCATCCGCTTTCTTCTGAAAGACGGGGTCAAGTTTGCCACTTTGCAGTAAAGGATAAACGGATTGCCAGACTCCATCCCAGTCACTGAGCGTTCGGTTTTGTACATTGGCATCATCAAAAACACCATTAGCAGCTTTTTGTTCGACCTCTGTTAAGGGTTTGCCGTGTGAGTGATGACCATGCGAAAAGGCAGGAGCGCTAACAATAAAGACACCTAAAGCAACAGCCAGTTTATGAAGACGAATCGCCAAAACAGTTTCCTCCAGAGTTAATGTATATGATGTGTAATGTTATATTGTAACATATGACAAAATGCAACAACTCTTAGGAGACAAGAGAATAGTTCTCTCAGGTGTGCTTATCTATCTTATTGAAATAAAATAAATTATGTCGATGATTTGAGGTTGATGACAAACGAAACATAACCTAATGCGATCTGTGTATGCCGGATAGGGCGCTCGCGCCGCATCCGGCAGGGATAACGCGTACTTTGTCGGCAATATGAAGTTATACAGATAATTTGTTGTGAACCTGCTTGCGTAACCGGTTAAAAAGGGAACGCAACTTCTTATACCGTAAGGCTAAAAGCAGTACAGCCAGCCCAGCGTAGATGAG
>OATB01000964.1_pt1 | contig 12654 bp, 12 predicted proteins | sample 1494941 | NCBI WGS metagenome assembly OATB01 (sample SAMEA2579931, study PRJEB22360) | human gut metagenome | reverse complement strand
CACAAAGTTGGTGTTCTCTTATTTTTCTTATATCCTACAAAAATTTTACGCTAGCATGGGGATTTGATTCAAAAGTTTGGTTTTTCAAAACATGTAACATTTGATAGATCTCATATATTAAAAAATCAAAAATTAATGACACTTTATTCTGAATTAATTCCTGAAGTAGAGAGAATTTCAAAAAAAGAATATGAGTTATTAATAAAATACATTGATCAGAACGACCTTAAAGGGAAATTTTCGATAGTTGATATTGGTTGGTCTGGAGGAATGCAACGTTACCTTGAGCAGACATTAACTAAACTTGAAATACCTCATGAAATTTCAGGATATTATACTGGTGTGTCTGCTTATTATACCAGGAATGCGGAAGTTGTACCTGATTTTGATATTTCAGGTTATCTGTTTGATTTTAAAAACGATACAAATGCTATTGATAAACGTAGTTGTTTTGTTGGGTTGTTTGAAACATTATTTCTAGAACAAGGTGGATCAGTAAAAAATTATGTATTAAAAGATGATAAGGTAGTGGCAAACAGATATGAGTATGAATACTTCATTAATGGTCAGCCAACAGATGAATATTTAAAGGTACAAAAGATTCAAAATAGCGCCATGCTTTTTGTTAATGTAGCCTCAAAAGATGAAACTTTGAATTTATTTAAATATAGTGCTGATGATATGTTTAATGTAATTAGAAAAATTGGTGCTAATCCTAATAAAGATGATATAAATTTATTTGCTGATTTCAGTTTTTTTGATGAAGGAGAAACTCATAAACTAGCTAATCCAAAAAGTATTGCACATTATGCATTGCATATAAGAGAATTTAAGAAGGATTTTCTTATGTGTAGATGGAAAACAGGATTCATAAAAAGGATACTTAGAATAAAATTGCCGTATGAAAAAATGTATAATTTAATGCTACGATATAAATAAGATTTGAGAGGTGGCAGGAGTGCAAAGAAAAAAAAGAGTTCTAATTATTGGATTAACAGAAAGAATGGGCGGAGTTGAAACGTTTATCTATAATACAACCGTTTTTTCTGACGTAGAAAAATATGAATATGATTTTTTGGTGCATGGGGTAGGACATTGTGTGTTTGAAGATGATATAAATTCATTCTATAATAATGGAAGGCATATATATTTCATTAGAAAGTATAAGAGTAATCCGATAGGATGTATTTACGACTTATTTAGGTTTTATAAGAAAAAAGGCAATGCGTATGATTATATTCACTTGCAGACAGGATCAACAACAGAAATTTTATATGTTTTTCCTTTCTGTTTGTTTATAAAGGCAAAGGTAATTTCTCATAGCCATAATGGAAATGGTTATAATCAAATAATTAATAGGTTGTTTAGGCCTGTTGTGAATTTTGTTTCTAAGAAAAAATTGGCTTGTTCTTCTGTGGCAGCAGATTGGCTGTACGGTAAGAAATGTCGGGATGCATTAATAGTTAATAACGGAATCGATACAACAAAATTTACTTTTGATGCGTCGGCAAGAACTAGAATAAGAAATCATTATGAAATACAGGATGAATTGGTAATCGGTCATATAGGTAGATTTTCTGTACAGAAGAATCATACATTTATTTTTGAGGTTTTTGATGCAATACTAAAAAAACAACCAAAGGCTAAACTAATGCTTGTTGGTGTTGGAGAACTGTTAGATAATGCAAGGGACAGGGTAAAAGAGTTTGGTATTGAAAAGAGTGTGGTGTTTTGCGGTAAGCAGATGGATACACCCGCATATTATAGTGCATTTGATATATTTCTTATGCCATCTCTTTATGAAGGATTACCTATTGTAGGCGTCGAAGCACAATCTGAAGGCTTACCTTGTTTTTTCTCTTCTAATGTATCTGAACAGATAAAAATAACAAATAATGCTAACGTTTTGAGTTTAGATATGAAATCTTCTGAATGGGCTGATCAAATTCTTAAAGTAAAAATGATCCAGAGTAGAGGGTCGTATTCAGATATAATTGCGGAAAAAGGGTATTCTATACAAAATGCGGTTAAAACTCTAGAAAAAGTGTACGATATATTGGAGAAGTAAGTTATGGATGTTAATACTTTAATAAGTGTCATTGTCCCTGTTTATAATGTCGAGAAATATTTAAAGAGATCTATAGATAGTATAATTAATCAGACATACAAGAACATGGAAATTATTCTTGTAGACGATGGCTCAACGGATAATAGTGGATGTTTATGTGATCAATATGCGCAATTTGATAAAAGAATTAAGGTTATACATAAGAAAAATGCTGGACTTGGAATGGCAAGAAATAGTGGGTTAGATGTAGCTAAAGGTATATTTGTTACATTTATAGATAGTGACGACTATATTGGTAAAACTCGTATTCAGAGAATGCTTGATATCATGGTTAAGACACAGGCAGATACATGTATGACAGGTTTTACAAAGGAATTTTCCAAAGATAATATAGTTGAACATCAACATGTGGAAAAGGAAAAAGAATTTGTTCATGATAAAATCATGAAAGACATTTTACCTAAGATGTGTGGTGCAATTGGAAGTGATGGTGATTATATTGAAATGTCTGTATGTATGGTTATGTTCTCTAATAAATTAATTCAGAATAACAGTTTGCGTTTTGCATCAGAGAGAAAGTTTATCAGCGAAGATTTAGTTTTTGATTTAGAGTATTATCCATTAGCACAAAAGGTATGTGTAACCAATACAACAGATTATTTTTACTGTCATAATGAAGAATCACTTACTACAAAATATAGACCAGATAGATTCCAAAATCAGGTTATCTTATATAAAACAATTTTGAATAAATCGAAAGAGTTAGGTATAGAAAACGTTTGTAAGCCGAGATTACAAAACACATTGGTGTCTATAGCACGTTATAGTATAAAGTTGGAAGAGAAGTTTAGTAAAGATAATGGTAAGAAGGTAGCGTGTAATAATATAAAAGCGATTTGTTCTTCTATAGAATTAAAAATAGCGCTTTGTGAATTAGATACAACAGGATTTAGAAGAGCATCCAAAAGTGTTAATTATCTGATGAAACATGAGATGATAATATTCTTGATGTTAACAATGAAAGTCAAAAATAAATTTAATATATAGAGATTTTAATGTAAATTATATAGAGAGTGAGGTGATTACTCGATGAAACTTAAGGTAAGGTCTTTAGTAGTTCTGTTAATGTGCTTAATGATATTGGATATTCCATATTTAAGTCAACGAATCAATAACATTATCACTTTGGCAATAGAAATTTTGATAACATTGTATTTTATTCAAAACAGTTTGAATAAAAGTATGTTACGAAAATGTGCTCCTCTAGTGTTATTTTGGCTATGTATGATATATTGTACAGTTGTTAATCTTGGTTTTACTTCCAGAACTGTGAATGCAATCGTAACAGGATATGAATATTTTTTGATATTTTATACAGTTATATTTATAAGCAAAAAAAGTTCTTTGCAAGATGTTATAAACATAATATGGAAATATGTAGTATTTATTGTTGTTGTAGCTGATATCTGCGTATTTATTACAAAAGGACGTGGATTGGGAATGCAAGATGCGGTTTTAGGCTTATATGTGGTAGGCAATAAATTTACAGTGAGCTATTACCATATGCTTTTAATATCAATTTTTCTTTGCCAGAGTGTTAACAATTATGGGAATAAGAGAAAAAGTATATTTATTTTCTTGGGGTTGTATAGTATTTTTGTATGCTATTTTTTAAGTTGTAATACAGGAATAGTAGGTTGCATCGTTGTAATGCTATTATGCTTTTTAAATTCTAGAAAAAATAAAATACTTGATTTTTTATACACACCACATGTGTTTATTGGAATATTTATAGGATTGACGTTTTTTTTGATAGGGACAGATGTGTTGCTTAATAATCAGTGGATTTATAATTTATTATCAAAATATACTCATACAAACAAAATTCTTTCTGGAAGATTAGATATGTACGCAATAGCATTATCTGCGATTCAAAAACAGCCTTGGTTTGGATATGGAATTAATTGTACAATAGTTGAAGAATCTTTAACATGGGGTAATGCACAGAATGGTTTGTTAAAAATGCTTCTAGATTATGGAGTTATAGGAACAGCTATTTTTTTACATGTATGTAGTAGTGCACTTAAAAACTATAAATATGATCATAATTATAAAATGAATTTTCCCGTTTTGGCTTTTTTGTATGCTATGATGGTGTGTTCACTAGTTGAAATAAATATATCTGGTTTATTTTTTGTTGCATTAGCGTTGATTCAAGGAAGTAAATTAGATCGAAATTTAAGGACTATAATCGATAAATAATTTTGGGAGGATATTTGTAAAGTGAAAATGCATAATAAGCTAGTCACTGTCATTGTTCCAGTATATAAAGTAGAAAAATATTTGAATACTTGTGTGGAAAGTATTTTAGAACAGACTTATTATAATATGGAGATAATATTAATAGATGACGGTTCTCCAGATAATTGTTCTAAATTGTGTGATGATTGGGCTTATAGAGATAAAAGAATTATCGTAATTCATAAGACAAACGGAGGCTTATCAGATGCAAGAAATGTAGGTATTGAAATTGCTCATGGAGAGTATATTTCATTTGTAGACAGTGATGATTATATTTTACCGGAAATGATAGAAACCATGGTAGCAGACATAGAAAAATATGATGCTCAGGTTTCTTGTGTAGGGTATATTGAATACTATGATATTCAGCAACCAAAATTATCTGATGATAAGCTTAGTCAATTAAGAGTTTACAATAAATTAGAAGCAATAAAGCAATTATTTTCCTCTGAATCTTTGTGTAATTATTCTTGGAATAAACTGTATAAAAAAGAATTATTCAACGACATAAGATTTCCTTATGGGAAAAAGATGGAAGATTTGGGAACTACATATTTAATTTTTAATAAATGCAATATTGTTACTTATAATTCTAAACAATTATATTACTATTTACAAAGAGAAGATAGTATTTTACATAAACCAGATAGAAAGTTTTATATAGATAAGTATGATTTGGCTCGAGAAAGATATCTAATTCTAAAAGAACAGTATGGAGATTTTAAAGAAAATATAGAGTTTATGCAATTTGTAATATATCAATGCTATAAAGTTATAAAAGATGATTTGGTCAAAAAGAAATGGGCATGTAGAGAGATGGCTTATATTTGGAAGGTCAGTAAAAAAAGCTTTTCTAGAAAGTTGAAGATAAAATATTTTATATTTAGATATTGTAAACCTGTATATCTATATTGGACAAGAAATAAATTTTAGTTGAGGTACATGATAAAATGATTGATGAAACAAAACAATATATTAAAATATGCTTGGATTTTTTTAAAGGTTATAAACGATATCTATCTCAAAAATATCCTATTGAGTTAACACATAACAAGAAATATATTTTTATATTTTTTGCAGCCGATTATAATAATTTAGGTGATTTGGCAATAACAATTGCTCAAGAAAGATTTCTACATGAACTTTTGGGTACGAAGTATAATATAATCAGAGTTCCAGAATATCAAACTTATGAATGTGTAAGAAAAATTAGAAAACTCACACCAAATAATGTTGTGATTACACTTATTGGGGGTGGTAATAATGGGTCGTTGTATGAGTTTTTAGAAACTCCTAGAAGATTTATCTTAAGATTTTTGAGAAATTATGAAATTATATCTTTCCCGCAGACTGTTGTTTATGAGAATACAATTAGAGGTGAGCTATACAAAAGAAGATTTATAAAACTGAGCCAAAATTGTAGCAATTTTACACTAATTGCACGTGAGAAAAAATCATTTATGTTTTATAATAATAATATAAAGGATGTTAAAGCAATATTAGCACCAGATATAGTTTATTATCTGGATAATTACTCTTTTGAGGGAAAACGAAAAGTAAATGCAATTGCATTTATAATGAGAGATGACAAAGAAAAAGACTTGAATCTTGAATTTCAAAATATGATGATATGTAAAACAAAGGAACTATTTAAAGAGTTATATTTTTATGATACTTGTGATGTTAATTTTCAAAATGACAATGCACAGCAACTGTTAGAAGAGTATATTTTTAAACTATACAATTTAAAAATTGCAGTAACAGATCGATTACATGGTATGATATTATGTTATATTAGCCGAACACCGTGTATTGTAATAGACAATAACAATGGAAAAATAAAATCGACTTTTGATACATGGATGCAGAAACAAAATTTTATTAGAATGTTTAATCCTAATGAGGGGATAGAAAGATATTTAAGACTTATACATGAATTAAAAAATATTGAGATTTCATGTGATGATATAGTCGAAGAATTTATCCCACTTAGAATTCTTTTCGAAGGAAGGTAATGGCAAGTGCAGAAAATACGAATAAAACGTTTTATCGAATGTCTAATTCCAGTGACTGTTTGTAATTTGAAATGCAGTTATTGTTATGTAATTCAGAGAGATTTTAGAAATATGAAATTTGCAAATTTGAAGTATTCGGTTGATCATATTGCCAAATGTCTAACCACTGATAGATTAGGGGGACCTTGTTTTTTTTCTATTTGTGGTGCAGGAGAAACATTAGCGCAGCAAGAAACATTGGCAATAGTTCATCTGTTGTTGAAAAATGGACATTTAGTAAATATTACTACAAATGGAACCTTGACAAACAAAATTCGAGAACTAGATAACTTCAGCGAGAATGAATTAGAAAGATTACACTTTTCTTTTTCGTATCACTTTTTAGAGCTGAAGAGACTGAATCTGATAGAGGCGTTCTTTAATAGTGTGAACTATGTACGTGATAAAGGTGCATCATTCATAATTCAATTAAACTTGTGTGATGAGTATATTCCATATATAGAAGAAATAAAAGGTACTTGCTTTGAACATGTGGGGGCATATCCTCAAATTGCGGCTACTCGAAAAGAAAGTCATGGATTAAAAGATGTGGAATTAATGACATCTCTGAGCCGAGAAGAATATGAAGAGATAGGAAATTCTTTTGAATCTCAATTATTTAATTTTACGATGGAGAATTTCAATAAAAAGAGAAGAGAATTTTGTTATGCTGGAGAACGATCGGCAACATTAAATCTTGCGACAGGGATGATGTCAAAATGCTATGCCGATACAAAGCCAATTAATATATTTGAATATCCGGAAGAGAAAATTAATTTTGAAGCAGTAGGAAAATATTGTGGAAGTAGTTTTTGCTTTAATTCCAGTCATTTTATGTCTTTAGGTGTTATAGATAATGATGATGCTAGAACATATTGCTCTATTAGAGATAGAGTAGGTGCAGGATGGTTTAATGATACAATGAAATATGCACTAAGTCAGAAATTATCAGATACTAACCCTGTATATTCAAATAAACATATAAAGAAACTTAATAGAAAAAGATTTCTGGAGAAAGTGTACTATACCTCAAGACACATGATTGGGAAAACAGTACACAAAGTGGTGAAAAATGAAAAACTCTGAAGAGCTGATAAAAAATACAGCGATTATCAGTATCGGTAAAATAAGTACTCAGGTTATTAGCTTTTTACTTCTTCCTTTATATACATCAAGACTTGCAACAGAGGAATATGGAAATTTTGATTTTGTTCTTACAATAGCTTCATTTATTGTTCCACTTGTTACGATGCTTATGGAAGAATCAATGTTTAGATTTTTGATAGATGCCAAGACTGAAGATGATAAGAAAAAAATTATAAGTCAATCGTTCTTGTTTAGTTTTGGGAGTGGGGGAGCCTTTTCAATACTTGCAGTTTTTTTACTAATATTTTGGAAATATGAGTTAGGTTATGCTATATTATTGTATAGCGTGACAATGCTTTTTTCTGCTCTTTCAAATGCTCTTTCACGAGGATTGGGAAAAATTAGATTATATTCATTTTCTAATTTCCTTTCGAGTTTATGTATAATTGTATTGAATTTAATATTTATTTTGGTATTTAATTGGGGATTTAAAGCTCTTTTAATATCAAATGTAGTCTCTAATATAATAGCATCGATGTTTGTATTGTCCAAATTACGTGTGAGGCATTATATAAGCGTAAAAGGTCTTAATATAAAGCTAATGAAAGAGATGATAAGATATTCAATACCGTTGGTACCTAATACAATTAGTTGGTCAATAATGAATACGTCAGACAGACTAGTTTTAATGAGCTTTCTGGGAGCTTCGGCAAATGGACTTTATTCTGTTGCATATAAATTTCCTAATTTGATTAATACTGTATACAGCTTTTTTAATATTGCATGGAGAGAAACATCGGCTAAAATTGTAAGAGATGATGATATACAAGAGTTTAAAAAAGTTTATGGAGTAATAAAGAGAGGTCTTTTTTCTATTACAATTGTGCTTATAGGTGCCATAAAAGTAATATATCCGTTTTTTATTAATGCTAATTATTCTGCAAGTGTGGTATATGTGCCTATTCTTGCAATAAGTGTGTACTATTTGTCTTTATCGGCTTTTTACGGAGGATTGTTCACAGCTTATAAAAATACCAATATTTTAGGAACGACGTCATTAATTGCGGCTGGTATAAACCTTATTGTTGATTTATTACTCGTTAAATTCATTGGCATTTACGCCGCGGCTATTTCAACGTTTGTTGCAGCTTATTTTTTATACTGGTTTAGAAAACTAAAAATGAAGATTTATATTGATGTGACCAGTAAATTTGATTATTTGATTGCCATAGTTTTTGCTCTATTAATTGGTGCATTCTACATGCCACAAAGGTATATTTCTATTACTACTTTTTTGACAACAAGTGTGATTGCAATTATTATAAATTTGAATATTATGAAGAAAATGATTAAAATAGTCATTAGGAAGAAAAAAAATTGATTTATATCTAAACACATATTTTGATAGGTAAAGATATTCAGCATGTTGTTGGAGATTTGCCGGCTAGCATTGCTTGTCTCAGCATTTTTTCCGGGAAAGAGTCAGGGATAAGATAATTTCACTTACAGATGATATAATTATGTCGTTGTATGGAATTTATCATGTACTGATATTGTATATCCTGTTGGAATTGTAGATTTAACTACCATATTGCATTGGGATTGGCTTTTGATACTAATTGGAATCCTTTTGTCTTTATGGACTGCATCCATTATAAAGTATGGAAGGACGGAAGGATTCTCAGCCGTGCCGCATATGTAGTGCTGGGTGTGACGGTGGAGGTTTATAAAGACATCCTGAGCATTACGGTGGGGGCAAATGAGACCAGCAAGTTTTGGCTGGGGATGCTCAATGACCTAAGAAACCGTGGTGTGAAAGAGGTACTGTTCTTCTGCGTAGATGGGCTCCCGGGCTTTAAAGATGCAATTCAGGCTGTTTATCCGCAGGCTGAAATACAGCGGTGTGTCATCCATATGCTGCGTAACTCTTTTAAATATGTGAATTAAAATGAGCTGAAGAAGTTCTCCTCTGATTTCAAGGTGGTATACAATGACCCGAATGAGACAGCCGCACTTTCGGAGTTGAAAATTATAAAAGAGAAGTGGGGAAAGAAATATCCCTATGCGATCAGTAATTTGGAAAACAACTGGGAGGATATCAGCTCCTTCTTTCAGTTCTCTGGAGATATCCGGCGTATCATGTACACGACTTATACCGATAAAAAAACTATGCCGCCATTTCTGGAGTATCCAGATTCTATGAGAATCTCCTGGGAAATGTCGGCATAGTTTTTGACCTTTTGGGCAATAGCCCTCATCATAAAAGAAAAAGGAGATACCGGATGATGAGGGACAATAAGAAAAATAAACTTGATGAATTAATCTGTGAGGTCCTGGGGCAGATGCAGGAAAGAAAGTATGGCAGCAAGATATTATCGCACTACCGATCCTGTTTTGTGCTTTTGACTTCCGTATAGACTTATAGAAGTGTTTCTCGTAAGCCCTGTGAGTTGCAACGAAAAATGGGCCGGAAAGGAAAGAATCCACCGTAAGCGTTGTATCAAGCTATTTTCTTCGCTTGCACAGACTGGAGCCATTGATTGGGGAAAGCAAAAATCAAAAGATATATCCCGTATATTGACATCCGAAATCTTCAGGCTGGAACTTGAGACTTTTTACAATTATCTGAAGGAAAGTGGATTATGCCCTAATACTATACTTGGATACAAACGCATGGTTACTTATTTTCTGCTTTTCTGCCAAGATAATGGATATGGATGTTTGTTAGATCTTAAGCCGGATGATGTGAGCAGGTTCATTGTATCACTCTATCGTGACAGCAGATATCGTCCGAACACCATTGGAAGTGCTTTGGCAGGACTGCGCATGTTCCTTTCCAGAAACAACTATACTGAGCCCTTTGCGCTGGAGATCCCGTACACCTGCCCCGTTCCAGAAACATCATAGAAGTCTACAATGACAAGGAACTTGCCACAATTGAATCCTTGCTTTTATCAGGACAGCTGACCAAAAGAGACATCGCTATCGGCAGGCTTTTGATGGAAACGGGGCTTCGGCGAACAGATGTCTGTTCCTTAAAACTGGGGAATATCGACTGGGATAAGGATTCCATTTCTATTATCCAAGACAAGACAGAGAAAGCGCTGACGCTTCTACTCAGAGCTTCCTACGGGAATGCGATCTATGATTATATCTTAACAGAATGTCCCAAAGATGAATCCAAGTACGTATTTTTAAGAAGTTTAGCACCCTATCATCCATTGAGGCCAGGAGCCATCTATTCGATCCTGAAACATGTGGAGACACTGGAAGGGATAAAAAAGGACGGACGGGTGACCGGAAGCCGGATGACAAGGCACAATGCCGCATCCGCAATGATTCGTGCCGGGGTTCCCATGTATGATATCTCTGCCGCTCTTTGGCATAGTGATCCAAACATCGTCTCTGTATATCTTTCAACAGATGCTAAAAGTCTTTCTGCCTGTACACTCCATCTGCCGCCAGTGGGGGAAGGAGGTGTTTTAAATGCAGTTTGACTCTCTCCATGATTTTATCGACCGATTCGTTTCCTATAAAAGGCATAATGGGTATGTGTACCATAAACGCAAAATAGCAAGTACCTTGACATTTTTAAGCTTTGCGGATTTCTGACAGAAGTTTTTCTGACCATGGAAGAAGATCTTCCATGAATGAATAATCGGTGTCATCCATGTGTTGCGGAATCTCTTCTAAGAGATACTGTACATAATCAAAGGGCTTCAGATTGTTGGCTTTTGCTGTTTCTACAATACTGTAAATGATTGCGGAAGTCTTGGCTCCATTGATTGTATCTATTATCTGCCAATTTTTCTTCCCGATACAAAAGCCCCGGATTGTCCTTTCAGATGCATTATTATGTATTGGAACATCTCCATCTGTGAGAAATACCCGAAGATATTTTTCCTGGTTCAGAGCATAACCAACTGCATCTCCAAATTTATCCTTTCTGGATACCTTTATGTTTTTCAGATACGCAAAAAACACATCCACAAGTGGCTTTATAACCGCTTGCCGTTGCTTAAGCCGTTCATCAGAAGAAAGGTCTTTCAACTTCCCTTCTTCCCGGTAGATTGCCTGAATCTGTTTCATCAGCAGAAACGCCCTGGATTCCTTTTGATGCGATATGTTGATTAGTTTCAAAGCTTCATCAAATCTGCAACGGCAATAGTCAGTTCTTCCAACTCCTTTTCTAAAGTATGGTAGACCTGATATCCATCGTAAACGTCAAATCATCCGCCTGCCCAAATAAATACGCCGCTTTTTAGCGGCGTGGTTTATGACACTTGGCGGGAAGATTTTCTGCCCAGGGCAGCAGCGATTCCAACTCTGTGGTCTTGATATTTCCTCCCTCATCAATGAGCTTTGGAAGTTCCTCCAGAAGATACTTCAAATAGTAGTAGGGATTCAGCTCATTTAGTTTTGCAGTTTCCGCAATACTGTACATTACCGCACTGGCCTGGGCTCCTTTAATCGAATTAATAAGCACCCAGTTCTTCTTACCAACACAAAAGGTTCGGATGCTACGCTCAGAGGCTTAATTATCAATCGGTACATCTCCATTTGTCAGAAATACCCTCAGATATTTTTCCTGATTTACACTATATTTTAAACCAGCGGCCGTCTTTCCTTTGGGAAGACAGGCAGTATCATTTAAGCGCTCTTTTACCCATGTGAAATATTCCTCCACCAATGGCTTGATCGAGGTCTGCCGTTCCTTAATCCGCTCATCTGCTGATAAATCTTTTAGCGTACCTTCCAGTTTGTAGATGGTACTGATCCTTGCCAGAGCCTGGTATGCAATTGCGTTTTTAACCGCTTTCACGTTGTCCTTTCCGAATGCTTTTAATGCATCCGCATAATCCCGGCGGGCATGTGCCCAGCAGTTGGCATTGGTGACTCCTTCCAGCTCCCTGTCAAGCTTATGATACTGTTCCAGCCCATCCGTTACCAGAATCCCTTTATAATCTTTATAGAATTCTTTCGGATGCATACTGTTACGGGTCTTTTGATATTCATACAGTACGATCGGCTGCTTCCGATACATCTCCCCGCTGCGGTGAACCCACATGTTATGTGACTAGTCACATAATATGTGTTATGCGCTGAGTTTTTGAGAAAGGCCGAAATACACAAGAATGCTGTATT
>OATB01000960.1_pt1 | contig 12698 bp, 8 predicted proteins | sample 1494941 | NCBI WGS metagenome assembly OATB01 (sample SAMEA2579931, study PRJEB22360) | human gut metagenome | reverse complement strand
TTTTTGGCGGATAGTATTCGATTGGCTCCCATCGGATACTAAGCGGGCAGTGAGCTGCGAAATGCATCAGGATTTCGGAGCGAATGCCCGCGTGCCGCCAAAAAGCGCTCCGCAAAGGTTAGAAAATACCAGTTCTGCGGCAAGCTGACGGAGTCCATATCAGTTTCCCACCCCCATCTTTTCGTACACTACCTCCATCTACAAAGCGTCCTTCCTCAGCAAAACCCAAATTTATCTCCTAATTAACCAACCATATCAATTGATCTCTGCAGTGCATCCGCAGACGCCTTGATCTCATCGGCTTCTACATCGGTGATCGTTTCCGGTTTTGCTTTTTTCAACAGTTTTCTGAGGTTGGCAATATCATTTTTTAAGAAATTTTTCTGTTCTTTGGACAATTCCTTCTTTCGTTCGGATAATAGCTGTTCTGCTTTTACTATCATACCCTGGGCATCGTTTATTGTATCCAGAGAGCCTTTTCTCCTGGAATCCTGTGCTTCGTACTGCTGGGCATCCTGGATAGCTTTTTCAATATCGGCTTCTGACAGATTGGAAGCGGCTGTAATGGTGATATCCTGAGCTTTTCCGGTACCCAGGTCTTTTGCGGAAACATGTACAATTCCGTTGGTATCGATATCAAAGGTAACTTCAATCTGAGGACCGCCGGCCATGGCGCGTTTGATACCGCTTAGACGGAATTTCCCCAAGCTTTTGTTATCCCTGGCAAATTGGCGTTCTCCCTGTAGGACATGGATATCAACAGAAGTCTGAAAGTTTCCGGCAGTTGTAAATATCTTGGATTCCCTTCTGGGAATGGTGGAATTTTTGGGGATCAACACGTTACATACTCCGCCCACAGTTTCGATGGAAAGGGAAAGGGGCGTAACATCCAGCAGCAGGATTTCGTTCAGGCCAGCATCACCGGCCAGTTTTCCACCCTGAATGGAAGCGCCAAGTGCCACGCATTCATCGGGATTTAAATTCTTGCTCAGGTCGTGGCGTGTTAACATCTTAACTTTTTCCTGCACCGCCGGAATACGGGTTGAACCACCTACCAGAAGTACCTTGCCAAGCTCGGATGAGGAAACACCGGCATCATTTAAAGCGGTCTGGACAGGAAGGGCAGTGCGTTCCACCAGATCGCTGGTCAGTTCGTCAAATTTTGCCCTGGTCAGATTCATATCCAGATGGACAGGACCGGAACGGGTTGTACTGATAAAGGGCAGGTTAATATTCACGGTAGTTGTAGCAGATAATTCTCTTTTGGCTTTTTCTGCCTCTTCCCGGATGCGGTTCATCGCCACGTTGTCCTTAGTAAGATTGATCCCCTCCTGCTTCTTGAATTCATTGATCAGATAATCGGAGATTCGTTTATCGAAATCATCACCGCCCAGCTGATTATCACCGGCGGTAGCCAGTACCTCTACGACTCCTTCGCCAATTTCAATTACAGACACGTCAAATGTTCCGCCCCCCAGGTCATAGATCAGGATTTTCTGCGGAGCAAAATTATCCAGGCCATAAGCCAGGGCAGCCGAAGTCGGCTCGTTAATAATACGCTGTACGTTAAGGCCTGCTATTCTTCCGGCATCTTTGGTAGCCTGCCGCTGAGAATCACTAAAGTAAGCAGGAACTGTGATTACAGCATCGGTAACCGCTTCCCCCAGATAGCTTTCAGCATCAGTTTTTAATTTTTTCAGAATCATCGCAGAAATTTCCGGCGGTGTATATTTTTTGCCATTTATTTTTACCGTATAGTCAGATCCCATGTGTCTCTTTATAGAAAAAACGGTATTATCCGGATTGGTCACAGCCTGGCGTTTAGCGGGTTCGCCTATAAGGCGGTCTCCATTTTTTGTAAACGCAACGATAGACGGCGTTGTCCGGAATCCTTCTGCATTTGCAATTACGACAGGCTGGCCTCCTTCCATAACGGCTACACAGCTGTTTGTCGTACCTAAATCAATACCAATAATTTTACCCATTTTCATATACCTCTTTCTCATCTCATCTTTTCTTTTTGAAATAACTGGCCGAAACAGAGCCATTGATGCACACCTGCCAGAAAGCAATTAAGAACAAACCAGACAGCAATTTAAAAAATCCCTTGGCGTGCGTCTTTTCTACAAATAGAATATTGGATAAATGTGACACCTTTATGTATGGTTTCTAAAGAAAGTAAAAATAATTAACGCATCATTTTATGAATTGTTTATATTTATAAGATTTTTAAAAGTTTAATGAAAGTTTAATGAAAAGTTAACTTTTATTTGTATAGTAAAACGTTTGTATATGTGATATAGTTCTTTGTGAATCAAAATAATTGATGACTATGGATAAGTGTTATGTGTGATCACGTATCCATTATGGAAATGCGGAAAGGAGCAGAATACATGGCGTCGTTAATTCAGGTAAAGGATTTGAGTAAGATATATAATCCGGGAGAAAATGAAGTGCGTGCCCTGGATCATGTCAGCCTGGAAATCAACACGGGAGAGTTTGTGGCGATTATCGGACAGTCAGGTTCCGGAAAATCTACGCTGATGAATATGCTGGGATGCCTGGATGTGCCAACATCAGGAGAGTATTATTTAAACGGTGTGGATGTATCAACGATGAAAGACAACGAGCTGGCGGCAGTGCGAAACCGGGAGATCGGATTTATATTTCAGGGCTTCAACCTGATTGCCAATCTGACTGCGGTGGAGAATGTGGAACTTCCTTTGATTTACCGTGGTGTTGACATGAGGGAGAGAAAGCGGCTGGCAATCGAATCGCTTAAGATGGTGGGTCTGGAAAAACGTATGCATCACAAACCTACCGAAATGTCAGGAGGACAGCAGCAGAGAGTGGCAATTGCCAGAGCAATCGCAGCGAAACCACCGGTAATTCTGGCGGATGAGCCTACCGGTAATCTGGATTCTGCATCCAGTAAAGAAATACTGGGAATATTGAAAAATTTACATAAAGATGGAAGAAGCGTCATATTGATTACACACGATAATGGGATCGCAGACCAGGCACGAAGGGTTGTGCGGATTATGGATGGAAAGATCGAATCAGATACGATGAATGAGTGAGTTAACAGTTAAAAATCACGGGTAGTAAAATAAGATGGAGGAGACCATTATGAAAAAGAAACATAAAAAATTACCTTTTATTATTGCAGGCGTCGTCGTTGTGGCGGGCGTCGGTTTTTTTGCCCTCAGGGGAAAAGGAACGCAGGCTGTGAATACACAGGCCGTAGCAGTAGTGCCGGTAACGACAGGAGATGTTCAGGAATATGTGGATACCAGCGGTACAGTTGAGAGCCGGAATAAGAAGACGTTTTTTTCTCCGGTAAATGCAACGGTAAAGAATCTGAATTTTCAGCGTGGAGATACGGTGAAGGCAGGTGACATGCTGATCACATTTGATTTGGAAAATTTAGAAAAAGACAATAAAAAAGCTGAATTAAACGTGTTATCCGGAAAATACGGATATCAGGATTCTATCAATAAATCGAATAAAGCTGCTAATGATAAAGCAGATGCAGCCAGCCAGGTGAACAGTCTGCAGGCGCAGGTTGACCAGTGGAAACAGAGAGTTGCGGATCTAAACCGCGCGATCGCCCAGGTGACGAAAGACGCCCAGGATGAAGCAATCCAGAAACAGTCAGAAGCTGTGGCACAGGCAGAGGCACAAGCAAAAGCTCAGGCAGAGGCCGCAAAAGCAAAGATCAAAGCAGAGACAGATAAATTAAAGGAAAAAATAGAAAAATTAACCAGGAAAAAAGCGGAGTCCACCGTAAAATTAAATGCGGCTGTCCAGACATTGACACAGCTTCAGGGGCAGTTAAGCGATGCCAAATTCCAGCAGGGAATTCTGCAGCAGAGTTATGATGAAGCAAGCGGATTAGGGGATGCGGCTAAGATTGAGACTGCAAGCCAGGCATTAAAAGCCCAGATGGCAGTGGTTCATGACCTGGAGGACGTAAAAGTCCCTGCCGCACAGGCAAAGGTGAATGAGTTAAGTGAGAAGATTGCCCAGGAATTTGATAATCCCATAGCGGAATATCAGGCGCAGATTGAGAAATTGTCAACGCCTGAGAGCAGTACCGGAGCAGGAACTCAGGGAGGAACCGGAGGAGCAGACCTGTCCGGAACAGGCGCTAACCAGACTGCGGCAGATACCACAGATCTTCAGATGGAACTGCAGGATGCCCAGTCGACACTGGCTGAATTACAGTCTGATCTGGCATCCAAGAAAGCCATTGCACAAGCAGACGGTACAACGTTATCTGCAGAATCAAAAGCCCAGATGGAAGTAAATAATAACCTCCAGGAACTGGAGAGTAAAACTTTAGAAGAGTTAATCACAAAGGGAAAGCAAGGTATTACTGCTGAATTCTCTGGGGTTATCTCCGACAGTAAAGTAGCTCAGGGAGGTATGGTTACCCAGGGCGGCGAAATGTTTACCCTTCAGAGTACCCAGGATGTGGATGTGAATATCTCACTTTCCAAATATGATTTTGAAAAAATCCAAAAGGGACAAAAAGCAACGGTTAAAATTGGAGCTAAAGAATACAAAGGCACCGTAAATAAGATCAGCCATATTGCGATTCCAAATGAAAAAGGAACTCCGGTTATCAGCGCATCGGTATCGATTGACAATCCGGATGAAGATATTTTCCTGGGGGTGGAAGCAAAGGTTTCCATTCAGGCGGCAGAAGCAAAACAGGTACCGGTTGTTCCAGTTGAGGTGGTCAATACCGGTAACGATGGTTCTTTCTGCTATATAGTAAAAGATGGTGTGGTAGCGAAACAGATTGTAGAGACGGGTGTCTCTTCAGACAGTTATATAGAAATTAAATCAGGATTGGAACCTGGTGACCAGGTGATACCGGACATTGGAATGTATCAGGAAGGTAGCCCGGTTGTGCCAATGGATGAAAACAGTATGAATGCAGGTACAGGTGCCGATGGTTCAGAAGGCGGAGCGGCTCAGGCAGAATCATAAAAAGCAGATATATGCAAAGTCTGAAAGAAAATCGCTTTCAAACTACTAAATAAGGAATAGCACAAGGCAGCTTGCGCTATTCCTGGGTATAAAAATGAAAGGGGCACAGATATGGGTAGTTTGCTCGAATATTTTAAAATGGCAATAAAAAGTATTGTTGCAAATAAAGGCCGTTCTTTCCTGACCATGCTGGGCATCATTATTGGTATTGCTTCTGTAATTGCGATTATGTCAGTGGGTGCCGGAACTACGCAGTCTATGACGGCGGAAGCAAATGATATGGGAGGCGGACAGATCTATGTATCCTGCAGCGAAGACGCAGTAAACGCCAATCAGATGATCACAGCGGCTGATATGGAAGCCATCAGTTCCAAAGTAAATGGTGTGGAAGGCATAACGCCGGCATCCGGAAGCAGTGGGACTACGGTAACCGGAAAAGGCGAATTCCAGCTTAGTCTGAGTGCAGGAACACAGGCACTGCAGAGAATGAACAACTTTACAATTAAAAAAGGAAAATATTTTACAGATGCGGATGTACAGGAAGGCAGAAATGTCTGCGTTCTTACGGATACAGATGCCAAGCGGCTTTTTGGGTCTGATGATGTAGTTGGGATGGATATTGATGTAACCATGGATGGCATGACTTTTGCTTACCGTATCGTGGGAGTTACCAGTGCAAAAGACAATACGGCTTTTGTCAGCTATAGCTACGAAGGGCAGCCGGTTACCCTTGATATCCCGTACACTTCATTGACAAATTATGGATATGATCCGGAGCCTTTTTACAGCATATATGTATTTGCTGACAAAACAATGGATGCAAAGCAGATTACAAATTCTGTAATTCATGTACTGGAATCCAGGCATCAGAGTGCGGGAGAAGATTTTTACCGGGTTCAGAGTTTCCAGGATGTGCTTCAGAGTATTAACAGTATGATGGGCATGGTAACCGCATTTATTTCATTTGTAGCAGCGATTTCGTTGCTGGTTGGCGGAATCGGCGTTATGAATATCATGCTGGTATCCGTTACCGAACGTACAAGAGAAATCGGTATCCGAAAGTCACTTGGTGCAAAGACCTCCTCCATCATGGTTCAGTTTCTGGCTGAGTCCGCAATTATCACGGCACTTGGCGGTGTGATTGGTATCATTCTAGGTGTGATAGCCGCTATAGGTATCTGTAGCATTATGAGCGTATCGCTGGGAAGTGCTATCAGCCCTGGTATTAATGCAGGAACCATACTTGGAGCAACATTTTTCTCCTGTGCAGTGGGTATTTTCTTCGGTATCTATCCTGCAAGAAAAGCAGCGAAACTCAGCCCGATCGAGGCATTGAGAAGAAATTGATAAGTGTGCAATAGAAATGAATTAAAATAACACAGTTATAATATATATCGCAAAGCAAAAGAACTGATAGCTGATCGTTCTTTTGCTTTTTTTTATATTCGTCTTATGGGTGATTAAAACAATTATAAAACATATTTTAGGAATGCATAGAAGTGCTGAACTATTTTGATTGAACAAAAATTCAAAACACTAGTACTACAGCGAACGTTTTGTAATGTTCTATTAAATGCATTATATTGGGGTTTAGCTGAGTAGATATGCTTTGTGTAATATAGGTAGTGTGCGAAAAGATGGGGGTGGGAAACTGATATGGACTCCGTCAGCTTGCCGCAGAACTTGTATTTTCTAACCTTTGCGGGCCGCCAAAAAGGGCTCTGGGAAGGTTAGAAAATGCCAGTTCTGCGGTAAGCCTTCCAAATCAATGTCCTGGCTCGCCCCCTTCTCTTTCTGTACACTACCTATCATCTACAAAGCGTCTTTTTTACAGCCACCCCCCAATATTTCCAATCAAAATTTCTTGACAAACCACCACCTAAATGCTATGATAAAAGAAATTACACTCGAGTGCAAAAAAAGGAGATGTGAGTTGTGTGTATGAGAAACCGATAACATTAAAAGATGTAGCAGAAAAATCAAAATTTTCCCTTCGTACTGTTAAAAAAGTTTTATCTGGTGATGAGACGGTGAGGCCGGATACGAAGGAGCATATTTTACTGGTAGCAAAGGAGCTGGGATATCGCAAGAACCGGATGGCAAGTGTTCTGGCTACTAATAAAGTGCATAATATTGCCATTGTGATCGGCGATTTTAAGTATTTTTTTCCAGAGGCGAAAGCCGGATTTGGGAAGTGTTACCGGGAATACCGGGAGCTGAAGATTGGCATAGAATTTTTTACCCCTGAGAATGAATCCGTGATGGCGTCCAGAGAACTGCTGCAGTCGCTGCTGGAAAATGATAAGATCGACGCAGTAATTATGCATGCCTGCAGTATGAGCGGGCTGAACAGGGAGATCAATGCCCTGGTTAAAGCGGGAAAGCCGGTATTTACTTTCGGAGCGGATGCCCCCTCCAGTGACCGTATCTGCTATGTAGGACCCAAGGCTTATGAATCGGGCAGGATAGCAGCCCAGATTATGGTAAATTATATTGGGAAAAAGGGAAATGTTTTTATTGTAAACCAAAGCATAGAAGAGATGCAGACAGTGGAACGTAACCGGGGATTTATGGATTTTATTATGGAATACTGCCCCGATGTAAAAGTACAGCAGATTACGGTTCAGAAAAACGAGAAAGAGTATTACGACAAGGTACGCAGGCTGATTGAGACCCAGCAGGTATCCGGGATTCTGGGAGCGGATGCAGATTGCTATATTGTTGGGGAGGTTCTGAGGGATCTAAAGAACCGGGAGATTACGGCTATGGGGTTTGATTTGTCAGATGATACGGAACAGCTTTTAAAGGAAGATTATTTCAAAGTGGTACTTAGTCAGAATCCGGACAAACAGGCTTATAAAGTCTTACAAAAAATGTGTGACTATATTTCTTATGGGGTAAAGGTTAAGAAAAATATCTATACAGACGTATCAATTATTACCAGTGAGTGTTTGCGGTACAGAGAAGAGTAACAAAGGATTTCCTGTTACTCTTTCCTTTAACAAACAATGTGCACTCGAGTGCACTGGAAAGGTGGAAAGATGTATCAGTCAGTAGAAAGCTATCGGAACCAGCGAAATTATAACTGCAGGATCCGGGAAGTGGTGTATCAGGGAGTCAGGCAGGTTAATCTGGAGAATGAATATCTGCACATAGGGGTTTTGGCGGGAAAAGGCAGTGATATTTTTGAATTTGTTTACAAACCCATGGATCTGGATTTTATGTGGCATTCTTTTCATGGGGTGAAGAATCCTCAGACTTACGTAACGACAAAGAACAGCAGGTATGGAAAATTTTTAGATTTGTACGAAGGCGGGTGGCAGGAGTTATTTCCCAACTACGGTGCGGCTGGCAGCTATATGAATGCGGAGCTTGGAATTCACGGCGAGGTCTGTGTGGCTCAGTGGGATTATCAGATTGATAAAGATACCGAAGAAGAGATAACGGTGAAGTTTGCGATCCGTACTGCCAAGACACCCTTTTATCTGGAAAAGTGGATGACACTGAAAAGCGGAGACCCAACCCTTTATATACATGAGCGGGTGACTAATGAAGGCGCGGTACCCCTGCAGTTTATGTGGGGACATCATCCGGCTTTGGGGGTACCATTTCTGGATGGGAGCTGCGAAATTATATTAAATGGAGACTGTAAGGTTCATACTTTAAACATACAGAGTGCTTTGCCGGCAAACAGGCAGATGGAATGGCCGTTTGTAAAGGACGTGGAGGGAAATGAACTGGACTTGTCCAGAGTGCGGCATCCGGGAGAGAAGAAATACCTGGAATATGGCATTTCAGGAATCACAGACAGCAGGTATTGTGTCTGGAACCACAGGCTGAGCGTTGGTTTTGAAATGGAGTGGGAAAAAGATACTTTTCCTTATCTCTGGATCTGGGAGCCAAATTGTGCGGCACAGGGCTATCCTTGGTATGGGAGAAATTATACATTAGGCTGTGAACCCTGGTCCATACTGGCTGAGGGCATTGAGGAAGTGGAAAGAGAAGATACCGGAATTAAAATAGGAGCAGGGATGAGTATTGAAACGGCACTGAAAGCTTCTGTGTGTCTGGAATATCCTTCGGCACAAACCACCCGCCAACCTTGACACGGAAATGTCAGAAAATAATTAAAAGTGACATTATAAAAAAGTCTGATGAAAAGAGGTGGGCAGTATGTATGTGATTGGATTGGATGTGGGTACCACAGGGACGAAGGCCCTGCTGATGGATGAAACAGGAAAACTAAGGGGAAGAGGATATCAGGGATACAGGACGATTCCTGGAAAGGGAGGCATGGTAGAACAACGGGCGGAGGACTGGTGGGAAGCTGCAGTCTATGCAATTCGTAAAGCTTGTGAGGGGTATGAAAAATCTGAAATCCAGGCAATGTCACTTTCGACACAGGGAGCCAGTTCCCTGCTGGTAGATGCTGATTTTAAAACAATTGGAAATGCAGTTACCTGGATGGATAAGAGAGCCTCACAGGAGGAGGCGGAACTGGAGAAAAAGGCAGGAGACGGATATTATTATTCAAAAACGGGATGGGAATTAAGCGCCAGCCTGGATGCCTGCAAGCTGCTTTGGCTGAAAAAGAACCGCAGGAAGGACCTGGACAGGGCGGTAAAATTTATCTCCACCCTGGAATACATGAATTACTGTCTGACCGGTAATGCAGTAATCGATCCTACAAATGCTGCAATCCGCCAGCTGATGGATATACAGACCTGGCAGTGGGATGAAAAAATATTGGGAGATATCGGAATTTCAGGAGAACTTCTGCCCGAAATAAAAAGAACGGGGGAGTATCTGGGAACTTTGACAGAAAATGCGGCTGAAACATTGGGACTGACTAAAAAAGTAAAAGTATTTAACGGAGCCCATGACCAATATTGCTGTGCACTGGGGTCAGGCAGTATCAATAACGGAGATCTGCTGCTTGGAACAGGCACTGCCTGGGCGGTAATGAGCATAACGGATCATCCGATGCTGACAAAATCCAGAATCTCACCGGCAAGACATGTGGTGCCGGGGCTGTGGGGGGCGTTATCTTCTGTCAGTGGTGGAGGCATTGTTCTGGACTGGTGGAAAGACCGGATGGCGGGGCTTACATATGAAGCGCTAAATGAAGGTGTTAACCGTAAGATTGGACGAGAAGAAACGTTAATGTTTTTCCCTTATCTGACTGGTGCTGGCTGCCCTGTTTGGGATCTTGGGGCAAAAGGGACGCTGACGGGACTGGAATTAAGGCATGACCGGGTGGATGTGGCAGTGGCTGTGATGGAAGGAATCGTTTTTCATACAGCTATGCTTCTGGATGATTACCGTGAAAACGGAGCGCAGATCAACAGCCTGAGAGTTATGGGAGGTGCGTTAAACAGCAGGGGGTGGATTCTTATGCTTCAGGCTGTGCTGGATTGTGAAGTCATCCGGGTAACCCAGACAGATGCGGCATGCGTGGGAGCCGCTATGATAGCAGCGGTGGAAAGCGGCTTATATAAAGATTATGTACTGGCGGTAAAATCTATGGTTTCTTATGAGAGGATGGAGGATGTATCCGCGGAGTTAAAGGAATTTTACCAACAAAAATACAAATCTTACAAAAAAAACTGGGAAATCATCCGGGAAATCTATGATTATTCCGGGAAGAAAGGAGCAGCAGTATGATCAATCAATGGTTTCATAAAACAGAGCTGGATGCTGCATTTTATAAAGAGTATCTGGCGGACAGACTTCCCCATAAAATAACAGATGTGCATGTACATATGAATCTGGAAGAACATGTAAAAGGTGTGAGCCGGGAGCGGATTGCAATGGATTGGGCTTTGGAATGCGGGCTTCAGATGGATTATGAAGCGGCACAGTATTATTACCGGACTATATTTCCGGACAGGCAGATTTCTTTAACGGCATTCCCGTTTCCCCTTGCCGAGGTGGATATACCAGGAAACAATGCATATTTGTCAATGCTTGCCAAAGAAGGAAAAGTGGATGCTCTTATGAGTGTCAGACCAGAGTGGACAGCGCAGTATTGCGAAGATCTGCTTGTGCATAATCCGTATTTGGGATTTAAGCCCTACCCCTATCTGGCATCTGCCATAAAAGGAGCAGATATCAGTATCTATGATTTTATGCCGGAGAGCCAGCTAGGCGTACTGGACAGGCACAAGAAGGCACTAATGCTGCATCTGCCCCGGAAGGGAAGGCTGCCGGATCCGGATAATATACGTGAACTGCGGGAAATCAGACAGAAATTCCCGGACATAAATATCATTCTTGCACATTTTGGGAGGAGCTTTACTGCGGATATTTTCAGCAAAGGGATCAGTGCATTGGGAGAAGATCTGAAAGGGTTTTATTTTGATACGGCGGCGGTGGTAAATCCACAGGTACATCAGATGGCTATGGAGCGGCTGGACAGCAGGCAGATCTTATTTGGTACGGATTTTCCAATTATGACCTGGCATGGCATGCGGGAGTGGCACACGGATACGCCAACTAATTTCTGCAGAGAAGATTTTGGATGGAACAGGCATGAAAAGGGAGCAGAGGCAGAAGCGGGATTTACATTTATTGCCTATGTACAGCTTAAAAATATGCTGGATGCCATCGGAAATGATTCTATACGAAAAGAACAGATTTTTAATAAAAATGCATGGGAGGCATTTCGAAAAGGAGGGGAATAAATTCTACAGGAAAAAAAGATTTGAAAATTGGGGAAAGGTATTATTTAAAAAAAGGAGGATATAAAAAATGGGTGTTACAGAAACGAATGATGGAAGTGCAAAGCCAAAAGGAGGAAATACAGAGCCAAAAGGAGGAAGTACAAAGCTAAAAAAAGGAAATACAGAGCCAAAAGAAGGAAGTGCAAAATCAAAAGAAGGAAGTACAAAATCAAAGGAAGTAATGGAGAAAGGACAGGATGCCTGGGGCGGACGGAAGAATACGCTGTGGAAAATACTGGAGATGAGGGAACTTTCCATTGCAATTATATTGGCAATTATGGTGATTTTCCTGATGATCAGTACCAGCACTTTTGCAACCAGCGCCAACATCAGAGTTCTGATCCAGGGAATGAGTGTAGACATGATGATCGCTATTCCAATGGCGATATCCCTCATTGCCGGTAATATTGATTTTTCTGTAGGATCAACGCTGTGCCTGTCAAGCTACATTGGATGTATGGCTATGGGAGCGGGTGCTCCTGCCTGGCTGGGCATCCTGGTGGGGCTGCTGGCTGGAGCAGTATTGGGAGCTGTCAATGGGGTGATTATTAATCAGTTTAAGATTACGCCCCTGATCGCAACCCTTGGAACCTGGATGGCATATCAGGGAATTGCCCTGGTACTTGCAGGAGGGAATACCGTATCCAATCTTCCGGCGGCATTTAAAAGCTTTGGCAGAATGGAAGCAGGGGGAGTTCCGTTCACCATCATCTACATGGTGATAATTATTGTGGCAGGTATTTTCGTATTAAAATACGTGAATTTTTTCCATGAAGCTTACTTTATCGGCAGCAATAAGAATTCCGCCCTGCTGGCGGGGATTAATACCAAAAAGTTTATTTATATCAGCTATGCGCTGACGGGAGCGGTTGCGGCATTTGCTGGTATGACACTGGCGGCCAGGCTGGGAAGCGTATCACAGAACTCCGGAACGGGGCTGGGATTTAGAAATGTGGGTGCACTGCTTAACACACTCTA
>OATB01000957.1_pt1 | contig 12739 bp, 14 predicted proteins | sample 1494941 | NCBI WGS metagenome assembly OATB01 (sample SAMEA2579931, study PRJEB22360) | human gut metagenome | reverse complement strand
TTCTGTAGTTGTCAAACTACCGCTCATTGAAAAGCTTCCAATGTGCTTTCCCAATACAATGAAATTATCGTCAATAATCATTGAATTGGAAATCTGCACTCTTAACGGAGAAACGTTGATAACACGACCATAGATAACATCGGAATACTCAGAGTCACTGCCACCCCGTTCCGTCAACATTTTTATAAGCTGTTCTCCTGCCATTTTGTACCTACCTTCATTTCTAAACTGCAAGTATAATCTGTCCCGAAATTGTGCGTTGCTTTCAGAATAGGGCAATTAGTCCAAGTCTTGCCAAAATCTTTAATTTTGACATTTGCACCAGCACCTGCAATTAAAGAAGTATCGCCAATACAATCAAGCGTTAACTTCCTTTCGGAAACGTTGCGTTTTTTCAGCTCGTCATTAGCTTGTTGAACCATCTGTGCCCAGTTAGCTTTGTTCTTGGCATTGACCACTTTAACAATCTGTCCCCAAGTTCTAATCGTGTTACCTCTTGCAGAAGCAATCGTAAAACTTGTAGTAGCTGGATCATCTCCAGTATCGGAAGTAGCAGTAGCTGTCTTAGTTTGTGAATTATCGGTATTCTTTTGAACAACTTGAACCACGTTAGCAGCATTATCAATACTTTCAGAGTAAGTGTAATCACTCATCGTGTTTTGAGTATCAATAACTAAGAGGGTTCTTGTAGGAATAGGCGCTCTTCTAAGTTCGATATACATATGATTAGCAACAATGCAGTACATTTCGCCAGTAGCAGAGTATGTCTTATCTATTGCGCTCTTAATCATGTCAAATCCTGTCTTACCATCACAAACTTCCGCAGGTACTCTGTAAGTTGGTTGGTCCTTGATATGAAACGGTACACCGAAACGGCGACAAACATTGCTGTATCTATCTCCAAGCGTCCCCGATTGAAAGACGACTGAACCTTCACTCTTTAGATATCTTTCAAAATCGTAAGCTTTAACACTTACAGTAGTGTCTGATGTACATTCTGCACTAAACACAAACCCCCAGAAAATATCTTTATTATCCCAAGCAAAATCGACAATAGCTCCCATTGCTGGGATTATTGGATCTTTACCGTTCACAATATCAAACGTTAGCTCTCCAGCAGAGTAATTTAAGTCAGTTACCCACTTAAGATTTTTGACCATATCCTTGATTTCAACGCCAATTCTAGCTCCACCGTTATCGTGCTTAAGAATTTGAAGTTTTGTAATCATGCTAATCTCACTTCACTCTGTCTAACCCAGCCTCTAGGTCCACCATTTACTAATGCAACGTGAATTGGGAATGGGTGACCCGGAGCTAAATAAGTAATTCGTCTTCTTACGTTATTTTCATATACACCCGGCGCACTTCCATAACTGTCTAAGCGCAGCCGGCCATTTACAATTACAATTGAACCAATGCCTAACTTCTTAGGAGGAGCTGGTCTTGGTTTAGGTTTTGGAGGGGCTGGGACGTTAACTTTATGGTACTTAACTTCTCTATACTGCTTTAAGCCCAAAGTATAAGCATATTCATCTGCAAAGCCGCTCTTAAAGCCATATTCAAAACTAGAAATCGTCATAGTTACGCTAATCTGAGTAGAACTGACAACTAATTGAACATGATGTTTATTAGCTTGAATATTCTTAAGCCAATTAATGTATTCATCAGGTTTTAACAGCTTATCTGAGCTAATCCAAGAACTATGTTTCTTTGGAAATACACTATCAATCGAAAGAGATACCAATTTCATATTACCTACTCGATTAATCTCTCCCAAGTTCACAATAGTTTCTGATTTATCATCAGTTTCATATTTCAAAGTTAATTCTGACGGGTTGACAGGCAATTCAACTGTTCGATTAGTTGAATAATCAGTGATATAAACACCAAAGCCGTTGACCGGCATATTAACCACCTCCTAGAGCTTTATTACGTCTATCAATAATCTTTTGATCGATCTTATCTAAAATTTTGTCCACATCTGCATCTGGATCACCAGAAGCATTGATGACAATAGCACCTTTATCAATTTGAACTTGAGTACTATTGTCTGTTTGGCTACTACTGTTGTTATTAGTCAATACTGAATTTGGAGTAATTGAGCCAGATGTTACTGTATCGCTACCAACTGAACTAGAAGAAACTGAGCCTTGGCCGAAAATGCCAATATTAGCTCTTGATCCATCAAGTCCAGTAATTGCACCTGCAACATTGCTAATTGCATCGAGCGCTCTATCAAATCCAGCTGCAAGTAAATCTCCCGGATTTATACCACTTAATCCAATAGGGTCTAAAGTTGGTGCCATTCCAGAAGCTGCATCTACAACTCCTTGCGCCATATTTGCCGAAGCATCAGCAGCCGCACCTGCATCTCTGTTTAGTCCAATGATTAAACCTTGATCGACCCAGCGACCATATTGTCTAAATAGACGAGATGGAGAACCAATGTGAAGCACGCTTTTAGCAGCACTTACCACTTTACTTGCTACTCCTTGCACTGCACTAACGGCAGCGCCAATCATTGACTTAATACCATTGACTAAACCTTGAATTAACTGTCTACCCACAGAAACTAAGGCACTTCCAAAACTTCTAGCAGCATTTACAGCGCTGGAAATACCACTTCTAACAGCACTTACTACTCCACTCATTGCGCTAGTAATTGCTGAAACCATCATTGATCCAGCGGCAACAAATAGTGACGCCATAACCATGACAGAAGCACCAACTGCACCTAGAGCAGCGGCTACAGCCATTGCGGCGGCAGCTACTACCATTAAGCCAGCGCCAAGCATAATTGCAGCGGCTGCCAAGAGTATCAGACCTACTGCAGCAATCATTGCCATAGGACCAACCATCATTAAAGCAACTGCCAGTAACATCAAACCTACTGCTGATACCATAGCTGTAACCATAATCATCATTAAAGCTACAGACATCATCATTAATCCAACCGCAACAATTCCCATTGCAGCAACTAAGACAAGTGCCACACCGAGTAGAAGCATTCCAACAGCTGCAATAATTACCATTACAGCAACTAGAGCAATTGCTACTCCTAAAAGTAAGACACCAACAGCTGCAATTAGAGCAGTAATTCCAACTAAGGCTAAACCTACAGCAAAAATTAATGCTCCAACACCTGCTGCAACTAAACCTACAGCAAGAACTGCTAAAGCAACGCCTAAAAGAAGTACTCCAACAGCTCCAACTATTGCAGCTAAACCAAATACAGCAATTGCTCCAGCTAAAGCAAGCAAGCCAATTGCTGCGCTAATTCCATATTCTGAAATAGTAGGTAGTTGAGTAGCTAAAAGTGCGATACCCGCACTTGCTACTAAAACGGCAGCGCCGATTAATAGCAGTGCGGCAGCAAAGATAGCAAAGCCAACCGCTCCACCAATCAAAGCTGGTCCTAAAAATCTTACTAAGACCACTAAGGCAGCGATAGCGGCAATCATCCCAAAGAATGTTGCTATAGCACCGCCACCTGCACTAGATATCTGAGTAGCTGCATCAGCTAACAATTTAAATCCTGCACCGAGCGCTAAAGCCCCAGCACCAACTAGGGCAAATGCTGCACCTAGTTTCATATATGCTCCAGCATTACTTAAAATCTTACCCGGCTTAGTCATTTTTGGCGAATCAATTTCAGGAGCTTTGATCTTCTTAGCATTCTTGAAGCCTTTAAAGAACTTAGAAACTTCTTTCATATAGCCAGCAATTTTTCCCATAGCCTTCAACATTGTAAAAGCTATTGCTAATGCGGTAAGAGCTTGCGCAATATTATTAATTGTGCCAGGATCTAGTTTATTCAGTTCTTTTAGCCCCCAAATAACAGCTTCAAACACTAAGCCTTTTAGCCCACCTTTTAAGATGATAAAAGCTTGGGCTAACATCTGAAGTGTGCCTGGATCTAGTTCACCAAGCGCTTCTGCAATTCCAGAAATAGATTTAGCAGCACCACCCAATGCTCCACCAGCTAGCTTTCCTAGTTGCTTAAATAAGCTGTCTCCTCCGTTAGTTTGGTCCATCGTATTGACTAACTTACCGACAGAGTCAGTAATACTATCAAATGTATCTTTTAGAGAATTAAAAGCGCCAGAATCAGCAAAGCCTTTTTTAAAATCATCAAAACCAGTCTTTAAATCGTCAAAAATTGGTTCCATATCAGCAACAGCTTTAAATAATCCGTCAACGAAACCATCAAAATTAACATTTGATAGCTGATCCGTTAAATCAGAAACAAATTTAATGCCAACTTTACCCACTCTATCAAATGCACCTTGCAATTTGTTAGCCATTGTTTCTTTTAAACCGTCAATAGCTTGCCCAACTGTTTTAAATTGAGTAGCCATCTTGGTAAAGTTGGCGTTTGTTCCTGTTTTAGCTATTGCGTTCAAGAAGTCCTCAGTTTTAACCTTTCCATCTTGAACGTTCTTAATTAATTGTTGGGTACTTACACCCATTGTCTTAGCAACGGCAGAAATACCTGCTGGCGTTTGTTCTAGCATAAGTTTAAAGTCTTGCCATTGCACCATTGGCTTGGCAGCCATTTGAGTTGCCTGCTCTGACAAAGTCTTCATAGCTTGTTGCGGATTAGAAGAAGCAGCAGCTAAACCACCAAAACCTCTAACTAATTGATCCACGTTTTTCGTGCCAACAGCAGCCAATTGTGAGTAAGTACTTGCCATATCAGAAGCACCGTAAATAGTTTGCTGGGCGAACTGTTGCATTGACTTTTTAGCAGTAGCAATTTCAGCCGGACTTTTGCCCAATTGGTGCATGTTCCCATCGAAAGTCTGCCATGCTTTACTTGCTTCATCTAATTCGCCATACATGGAACGAATTCCAGTACTAGCAAGTTCCATACCTTTGTTGATTGCTCCGCCAACAACAGTACCGCCAACCATTGACTTGAACATACTACCGCCACTAGAACCGCCAGAAATAGCTTCTTTCAATTTGCTCATACCACTTTGCGCTTTTTGCAAACCACTAGACAGGCGATCTAATGGGTTACTAAAAGCGTCATTAATCTTAACAGTGGTGCTAATTGTACTCATTTACTACCTCCTTTCTTTGCTGAATGCAAAAAAAGAGGCTAAGCCTTAAATATGCTTAGACCTAGCCTTTCTTTTTGCTTTTCTCTCTTCTTCTTTTTCGTATTTTTGCCGTACTTCAATAGAAGCAACGACTAAAGCCTGCTCCCGTCTTGACATCTCCGCCCATTGCTTAGGCGTCCAATGATATTCATTAAGAACATAATGGTAAATGTTAAAATCGCCAACAGACTCATTTATTAGTTTTTTGCTTCTTCAACCAAGTCTTCTGAACTGTCATCATCGTTAAGACCTGATAAGTCCATAATTGCCTGTGATAGCTCGGTGTATTCACCAACTTTAAGCATTTTCTTTAAAACTTCTTCCGGCTTAGCAATACAGCCCCATGAAGTTTGCAGCTTTTCACTGTTTAAGTTAGGAGAAACAACAGCTTCTGCTACAACTAAATCTTGAAACTGATTTTCGTCAGTATCTTGTTCATATTTATGTGTCTTTCGGTTAAGTACTCGCTTAGTTGCTTGCTTTCGAAGTGCAGATACTTCATCAGCAGTTAAAGATTTAATCTTAAATGGAGACTTAAATCTGTCTAACTTGACTTCCTTTTCTTCTACTGGACTACCAACGTTTTCAAATAAAAAATCTTCGACACTTTCAGCCATTTAAATAACTCCTTAATTAATTCCATTAAATGCTTGTACTAAGTTGAGACCCTCAAAAGTGAAGTCGCTTTCCCATTCCATTACACCGTCATCGGCTTCAAAGTCAGCAATTGGGATATCGTCCAAGTTAACATCAGTTAGTTGGATCACTTGCTTACCAGCTTTTGAAGTTGGGTCGTGAATGGTTAAAGTTGCATCAAAATATAAGTCTCCACCATCTTGAGTGTAAGGAATGCCGTACTTAATCCAGTTAGAGTTGATCAAGTAACCGCCTAAAGTTCCTGTGCCCTCAACAGAAGTAGTTTTCTTTCTCTTCCAGTGAGAACCCAAAGTTTGAACATCTTCCTTGTTCTTTTCGAGCTTAGCTGTAAACTTATTGCACTCAATCATTTTGATAATGTTGCCATCAATTTTGATTGACAATGTAGCGTCTTTTGTTGAGATTGTATCTCGACCATTTAAAAAGTCATCAATTGCAGCCATCTATATTCCTCCTATCTAACTACCATAGTCATGTAAAGTTTTTCCATTGCATCAACTGGAGTAACTGCCAAGTTAACAACAATAGCATCAACGTCATTTCCTGTTTCCACAGTGATATCAGTATTATCGAAAGCTTGGATAATATTTCTATTTTGTAGGCTGGTTAAGTAAGCAATTCTGTCAGCCTTAAATAAATCTCGACCATTCGCATTGTTGCCAACCTTACCTAAATATACTTTTTCAAAAGTGTTTTCAGTATCAGTAGCAATTTCATCAAGTGTTCGCATTACACGGTTCTTTGAGAAAGACATTGGCTTTTCGGCAGTGAATTTGTGTAGTGAGTTAATATCTTGTTCAATTACTACTCTTTGGCCAGGACGTGTAGTGAACACAATTTGCCCAGCATCAAGAGCCTTAATTGTCTTTTCATTATCAAGTTTTGGATATGCTGAAACAGCATCTTCAACTTCAAAATAAGTTAAAGAAGTTGCTACATCGGCAGAAGCGGAAATACCAGCGAAGTAACCAGTTGCATCTTTAACATCTACATTAGTACCATCGCTTAAAGTGTAACCATTAACAACGGTTGAAATACCCTCATAGTTATAAGTAGTATCTGCATCAGTAGGAATTACACCTCTAACCTTGCGACCTTCATTTTCACGGAGACGCTTAACTGCTTCCACAACCAACTTGTTCATGTTGCTTGATGGTTCAAAGCCAGCAGTAGTAACAACCGCGTACTCTTCATTTTCTAAAGCGTCATTCAATAAGCTTTCAACTTTATTAGACTCAGTAGTAGTACCGCCAGTCAAAGCGCCTGAAACATTAGCAAATGCTACAGGCTTTGAACTACCCTCTCCGACTACTTTTGCAGTGATGTAATCATTGCCCTTGAACTTATCTAATTCATTGAACTTGATTGATTGTTCATCAACCAACTTAGTACCAAAGATAGTTGATACAGTAGCCGCATTCTGATCAGCTGGACTAACTTCAACACTCACTGTAATTTGATTACCCTTTTCACCTGGATAATTTGCAGTAACAGTCCAAGGCAGTCCTTCTTTAGTCAAAGTCGCTGCTGTACCCTCATTGGGGTTAAGAACAAGCACTTTAGAAGCACCTTTTAGTGTTTCCTTTAAAGCTGTAAGAGATGGATCATCTAAAGTAGTACCTAATTTCTTAGTGAAATCACTGTTAGCTTCTACTTCAATGACACCATTCTTGCCCCAGCCTAAGCCTTTATCACGAATTAACAATACTCTACCTAGAGAAGAAGCTGCTTCTCTTTGACCATTACCTACGACATTGATATAAGCGCCTGGTCTGCGCTTATCTTGAGCTTTCCAAGTTCCTCCTGCCATTAAAATCCCTCCTTAAATTTGTCAATCGCCTTTTGAACTTCGGCAATTGTGTATTCTTTGTCATCATCTAAAGCTAATTTCAAAATATCCCGTTCAATAACTGAGAACTTAGGACTTGAAATCAAAGCTTGTTTTGTGAATTTAACGTCTTCAACTTGAATAGGCGCTTTAATTTCGCCCATCGGAGTCTCGGTTTCCGTTTTATTGGATTCCTCCATTAAACTCAATCCTTTCTAGCTTTCCACCGTCTTGAACCGGATATATCTCTAACCTCAAATCAAAACTCATTACTAAAGTTTCATCATCTTGGTTGATAGTCGTTTCTCGGTTTCTAACAGTTGCATAATCATCTAATCTTGTAAAATTATTCAGTAATTTTTGCTCTACTTCTTCCATATCAGCATTAGGGCGATCTGGATTAGCAAAATATGTTATTGAGTAAGACAAGCTTCTATCTTGAATATCAAAAAAGCGACTCTTAGTGACTGTCATTATCTTACTGATATAAAATGACGGCACTTGAAAACCGCTTTTCTGTTTTTCTGAATAAATTGTCACATCAGGAAATATCTCTGATATTCGCTTAGCTATTCTTTCAACTATTGTCATTCAAACAAGTCCTTTAAGCCCCATAGACCCTCTGTTACCAATTGTGGCAATTGGCTTTGGATCTGTGGAATAGATTTTTTCATATAAAACTGCCCTGGCACCCAATTTCTAACCAACCGTTTTTTAAGCACTGGAACATATCTGCCAGAGGTTTGCCTGTGCCCAGACTCAACCCAAGAAGCATATTCAGCATTGTTGATTAGTTTAATTGTCCAGCCACCACCACTATAACTAGGTCCTTCGGCAGTCCAAGATCTCCGCAAATTACCTTCTTTTACAGGAGTGTTAGCTTTAAGGATTCTTAGTGATTGTGTACCAATGCGTTTAGAACTCTTGCCAAGCTCCTGTTTCACATAGCCACTGTCAATCTTCTGTCTCACTCTGCTAGCAAATTGCTGAAATTGGGCGTCATCAACATGACCTAAACTCATGCTTTTTCACTCCTAACCATTGCTACTTCCTGATGACTGAAATAACCACTATAGCCCTTACTAGCACGTTTATATTTAGTCATTTGACCATTTACATCAGTCACATAAATATCTGCACCAGCAGGGATTTTAATGCCATTTCGAATAATCAATTTTGCATCATATTCGTCAGTGCCGAAGAATGATTGTTCACTAGTTGATTGCCCTTTTAAGACAACCTTAGCTGGTTCATCTTCAACAATAGTCACATCTTCGTTATTAGTGATGTAGCCATGTTTGGTTGGCTGAGTACCCACAATCTTAACTCGATCATTCCATAGCTTAGGAAGTGCATTTTTTAAACCATTAAAGTAACTCATTGGGCTAACCTTCTAAAATTATTGAGTAACAATACATAGTTATCCGTAATCGTATTAATAGCTTGCAATGCTGAATAAATATCACTTGGAGATCTAAAAGAAACAGATGTATCGCCCTCTGATAGGGATTGAATATTCTCTACTTGTTGATCTTTTGGTACTAGCCATTGATGAGTGTCAATAGTTTGTACTGCTAAGCCTAAAATAGTTGGTTCAAGCTCTTCTGGTAGCTCTAAAATTGGAATATTTGTGTAAATTGAAACATCAGAAATAACTTTTTCTAGTGTAAATTCCAATACGCTGTCATAGTTAGGTGCATTATCAGTATTAGGCAGAAAATCAGCTAAATGTTTTTTGACCTCTTCAAATCGTGGGTATTTATCCATCTAACCACCTACTTCACTAAAGCTAATAATTCGTCTTTCTTGGTCTTACCAGTGTAATCAATGTGATTCTTATCTAAGTAGGCCTTGATTTCTTCTAAACTACTTGCAGCAGTTGGTTTTGTGTCTTGACTCTGTTGAGGCTTATTGCTTACTACAAATTGAATTCCCTTAGTCTTAGTCTTCAATAGTAAAACATCGTCGTAAGATTGTTCGTAGTACAAATAATTACCAGATGTTGCAGCTGATGGTTGGTCAAAACCTACAAATGAATATTTTTCAGGCGCAATTTGAACCCCATTGTAAATCAAGAACATTTCAATCTGCTTGGCACTATCAATCGTCTTAGAACCATCGGAGAAGTCGTAAGCCGTTTGCATTAAATCAGATGGAACAACTCGAATAGTTACATCGTCAAGGCTGTAAACAGTACGTTGAACCTTGTTAGGATCTTTCAAAGTTAAAGCACGATTCATTACTTCCGCACGTTTTAAGATTGCATTAGTCTTAGGTGTTACATAAAGAATACGGTTGGTTGATGGAATACGTGCTTCATCAAAATCAAGCATCATATTATCAAAAGCAGTAAGAATATTCTTTTCATCTAACGTGTTGGTAGTAATACCACCATCATTTGCAGCTTCCTTGTCACTGTATAAGTGGGAGAACATGTAGCGGTCTTTTTCAGGCATCTTAGAATCTAAGTTGAATTGCTTAGTAATGTTAGCCAACGAAACAACCATGTTAGTTTCGTCAATGTCAGAAGGATCTACAAGAGTTGACCAGTAACGTTCATTCTTTAATTCGTATGAGTCCCAGTCGTTGCTGTAGTTAGCTACTGGTGTTGTGATCGTTCTACGTTGTCTATCCTTACGACCACTGGTAATTTCTAAACGTGGAACTTTAATATGCTTTGCACCGTCAAATTTAATAATTGAGTTCGATGGAGAGTTCCATAAATCAGCACTATATAAGTGACCATCATAAAAGGCTTGTTGTACAGCTGATTGATATTTTTCAGCATAATTAATTGTCATTTATCTATACTCCTTTAAACACGTTTACCATTGCTTGGGTCGTATCAGTTGCAGGAGGTTGACCGTCACTAGGTTGGTAACCCTGTTTCTGACCTTCATTGAACAGATAAGCGTCAGATTTATGTAAAGATTTAATTTGATCATCTAACCCTGTCAAATTACCATCATCATCAAGCTTAATTTCGTCCATGTTCAAAAGACCTCTAATAGCCTTATTGTTGCGAACGTTAGCTTTGCTTAATGATTGGTCAATTGCGCTATTTAAACGATTAGCAGCAAGTTTTTGAGTAAGATCAGCTGTGTCCTTGTCATATTTGCTCTTTAAATCGTTGAATTGCTTAGTCAAGCCTTCATTATCTTTAACTTGAGAGCGCAACTTCTTTAAATCCTTATCTCTTTCGCTCATTTGAGACTTAAGAGCTTCATTTTCTGCCTGCAGGTCAGATGATTCGCCCTTAGCTTTCTCAATATCAGCACCATTTAAATCCATAATCTTTTTAATCTGCTCTTCTTGTAATCCAAGCTCTTCTAATTGTTTTCTTTTCATTGTTGTTCTATCCTTTCACACGTTTTATACGAGTTCGCCTCTCATAAGGGCACACAAAGAGCAGTTTAACGACATACTCAGGTCAAATCTTATTCATTTCTAAGCCTGTCATCTAAATCATCAGCATCAGTTGAAACGTAATTCGTTGTAGCTTTCTTCTCATCAAATGATAATTTAGGAGAAAGCAATGATGTTAACGTTCCTAAGCTAAGTATTTTAACACCAGATGCTTTCTTCCAACCTTGATAATCTAAACGTTTTTGATTAACGGACTTATTCCACTCACTGTAATTCATATCCTTAACATAAACGCTTTTACCTGTTTCAGGATCTCTACTCCAGCGAGTTTCAACATCTGGTAAGTCTTTATCATAAGGAACAGTCGTGCATCTACAATAAGGGTGAATCAAAGGATAGTTAATACCCTCTTTTTTATCTTTGACATTAAAAATTCGCTCATCTAAGTGGGCGCATTGGTCACAGGTGTGACTTTCTAATGTAGCTAAATATTGGTACTGTTCAATGTCACTGTCTTTATAGAACTGTGCTGTAGCTTCTTCGGCAGCGTGTCCCATCTCAGTGATAACTAGTCTATGTAAATCTCTTTCAGAAACCTTTTGGAATCTGTCTCGCATCATTCTAACTACTTTACTTGTAGAGTAACCAAACAATGTACCTCTTAGCAGTGCATCAGTTAACTCATCAGGAAGAATTTTAGTGTATTCTTTCCAAATTCGCTTGCTAAAATCGCTACCTTTCCAAGGGCTGTAAACAATATTTTCTAATTGCTGTTCGTTGAAATGATTTAGCTTGATATCCAGTTGACCAGTAGCTCGGTACTTATCATAAGCATGTAAGTAATAGCTATTCTGATACTGTTTGGCTAAACCTTTTTGCATTTTTAGTTGTTCAGCCATGCCATACTTTTTAGAAAACTCAACCATCTGGTCATGCAACTGTTGAAGTCTGTAAATACGGCTCTTGTAATATTCAGCGTTTAGCTCTTTATCATAACCACCAGCCTTAGCTTTACGTTCAAACTCTTCTAAGGTCATAGACCATTTAGTTGTGTTAATACTTCCTAAGACGCTAGCAGCTTGTTTTAAGCCGACATTATTCTCATTAGCATATCGCTGTAAGTAAACTAATGCTTCTTTTTCGAATTCATGCTCTAACCGTCTTAGTCTAACTTGCATAGCAGCTTCATAATCTGCTGACGCTTCAAGTTGCTTTTTCTTTTCAGCAATAGCACGTTGACGCCAGTAGTCACTACTCTTCATCGTCTACGCCTTTACCGTTTAACTCGTCAGCTTGTTTAGAATATGGATCATTTTCTTCTCTATCCTTGGCTAAGTCTTTCAGTTCTTGCTGCCAATCATCAACAATAGGATTAGCTTTAGCAACTGCTTCTTTTGAACTGTAATTGGCTACTGTAGAAACAATTTGAGCCTTAGTTAAGCTATCTTCTACCTTAGTTCTCGTCCAATGTTGCGATATATGGCGCTTGTCCGCATCTGAAAAGTTAAGGTAACGCATAATTGCCCGAACTAATTCATTAATAGCATGTTCAAAGTAAGTTTGTGTTTTAGCAGCCTTTAATTCTAAGTGAGAATACAGCATCTTGATTGCTACACCAGAAGCATTTGAACTCTCAAAGTTAGCTGGATCAATTCCTTGACCAAACAAAAAGATATTTTTACGGGTTATCTTAAGTGCATCATCACGAGCTTCAACAGGAATATCAATTTGTAGCTTGTCAACGCCACTATTATCCCCGTTACCTGTATTATTAATCTTAATA
>OATB01000955.1_pt1 | contig 12779 bp, 14 predicted proteins | sample 1494941 | NCBI WGS metagenome assembly OATB01 (sample SAMEA2579931, study PRJEB22360) | human gut metagenome | reverse complement strand
ACTAAGCGGGCACTGAGCTGCGAAATGCATCAGGATTTCGGAGCGAATGCCCGCGTGCCGCCAAAAAGGGCTCCGGGAAGGTTAGAAAATGCCAGTTCTGCGGTAAGCCTTCCAAACCAATGTCCTGGTCCGCCCCCTTCTCTTTCCGTACACTACCTATTATTTACAAAGCGTCTTTACTCAGCTAAACCCCAATTTAAAATAGGCTTTAACAATACAGAATCTTCTATTGACAATCTAATTAGACAAATGTATAATGCAGATAAGACAATTGTCTAATTAGAAAGAAGGTGTAATTATTAATACAAAAAAATTAAAAGTTTTTGCAGTTATCGCTATGCTCACCGATCATTTAATCTGTCAGTACTATGGTCCCGATTTTTTCTGCGTCAGGGATGTAATAAGAGAAAACCTATTGGGTTTTTTTCATAACTATCCGGCGATAGAAGGATTTGCGGATGGATGCATCTGGGCGCTTGCTTATTCAGTGGGAATAATCGGCAGAATGGCGGCAGTCCTGTTTTTCTTTCTTCTGGCAAATGGGTTTCAACACACCAGGGATGTCAGAAGATATATCGGAAGACTGCTGGCGTTTGGAGTACTTGCGCAAATTCCCTATACGTTATTCGATGAAGGACATCTGATACCGATTACCGAAATGCGGTTTAACATTATGTTTACCATGGCAATTGCGTTATTCGCGCTGTGGTGCAGCAGGCGGCTTAAATCCAGGCCGGTGGTTGCGGTTCTGGTGGTGCTGTTTCTCACTTGGGTAACGGTAAAACTGGACTTAGAATATTCTTATCAGTGTGTTGCCTATGTGTTTTTCTTCTACTACAGCAGGAACATGGGAATTGCAAAAAGGGGAATTCTGGGGGTACTCTTAGCGACAGGCCTGCAGCTCTGGCGTTTCCACGGCTTGCTTTTAGATTATGATATCCGTATGTACACTATCATCGGTATGTACATAGCAGGTCATTGTCTTGCAGTTTTGTTGACTTTAAAGTACAATGGAGAAAAAGGAAAACAATCCAAAGCATTTCAATATTTCTTTTATGCATTCTATCCCGGCCATCTGCTGGTTCTGGGTGTGATACAGTTGATGCTTTATCGAATTGGTTAGGAGGCTATAGTCATGAAAAAATTGCCGGATGCGGAATTTGCAGTTATGAAACAGGTATGGGAATGTGAACAGCCGGTTACGGCGCCCATGCTGATGGAAAGAATGGGTGACAAAGGATGGAAAGCGCAGACGCTGATCAGCCTGTTAATCCGGCTGTCGGAACGGGGATTTCTGGAAAGTGAGAAAAGGGGCAGGGAGCGGATTTACTGGACCCGGATTCAAAGAGATGAATATTTAGCATTTGAGACACAGAATTTTGTGGAAACCCATCACAGTAATTCTATCAGCAGCCTGATGGCTTCTCTGTATGATGGGGGAAAGTTGGACGATAACAGTATCGGGGAACTGGAAAAATGGCTGGCTGAACTGGAAAAGAGGTGAAAATAAACGGATATGACAGACTATTTGCTATCACTTATGATTTCTTCTGTTCTGATGACTGCTGCAGCAGGAATTTTATTGGCATTAATTCGTAAAGGCCTGCTTCAGAGGATTGCACCTGCAGGGCGGGCTGTTTTATGGCTGATAATAATAGCCGGATTATTATTTCCAATGAAGCCTGCTGTATTTACTCCATTGGTAGAAGTAAAAGCGCCGGATTTATTACAGAGCTCATCCGTGCTTTTGGCTAAAGGAAATCCGGTTAAAGACCAGGAGTCAAAAGAAGCAGGATATCGTTCTTCAGGAGATATGGCGCCTGCTAATGTTAACCTGGATGAGGGACAGCTGTGGCTTTTTGGAATTTTCCTGATCTGGTTAACAGGGGTGTTGGTTGTGGCTGCCTGTGGCATTCGTAAATTCGTTGTTTTTCAAAGCATGAAACGAAGGTGGTGTCAGGAGATAAATGCCCCCTGGCTGGATAAATGCCTGGAAGCAGCGGGGCATCCCCTTGGGATTAAAAAACACAGGAAGATTTACCTTTGTCCTTTTGTAGATACTGCTTTGCTTACAGGCATTATCCATCCGGTGATTCTGATCCCGGAAAAGCATTACAGTGAACTGGAGACAATCTTGATATTACGCCATGAACTGGCGCATTATGTAAGGCGTGATCTATGGGGCAGGACAATAGCAGCCCTGGTATCCGCCATTTACTGGTTCAATCCTGCAGTTCGGTGGATATGCAGGGAATATACCCATCAATGCGAGCTTGCATGTGATACGCTGGTGTTAAAACAGGCAGACAAAAGCCTGCGGTTACAATATGCATCGATTCTTATTGGAGCGGCGCGGGCGCCAGTTAAAAGATATCCGGTATCGGTAGGCTTTCGCCTGTCAGACAATCTGATTCATTTGAAGGAACGTATCCGTGAGACCACAGAACATCTTCCTAAGAAGAAAGGTCTGCTTCCGGTTGCTATTTTATGCGGTCTGGTATTTGTTCCGGATCTGTTATGGCACTGGCACAGGACAAAAGTGGATCAGATATTTATCCTTACCAATCTATATCGGGAGGTATTGCAACCGTTACGGACGCCATAAATGGTGTGCAGCAAGAAGTGTATCCGGATACGGTTTCGGATCTGGTAAAAGTACCAGAGGGGTATAAAGAGGTAAAAGCTGATGTAGCTGATGATGAGATAAGCTACCGTCTGGTTGCATCCCTGTATGAACGGGAAGGAATGGATTTACGGAAGGAAAAAATGGCAATCCGAATGAACAACATGGATCTGGCGCTGATTGATCCCGGTGAGAAAATACCGGTCAGCCCGATGACAGGAGGAGCGCCGCCCTGGCTTGTGAAGGCTTATGTAACAGCAGGGGATATCTGGGATCTTATTAAGGAAGGAACTGATATGTCTGAACTCAGGCAGAAGATCAGTGATGCGCTGATAGAAACCGTGAGTACCGGCTATGACAGTAAAGAGTCCTTTACAAAAGCGGCTTCAGAAAATATTACCCGGGCAATAGGAATTATGGGAGATTTTGTAGAAATAGATGTTATTGACCAGGAAAAATAGAAAAGGCGTTAAATTTGTACAAATTTTCAGTAAAAATACTAGACAAAAACCTCATTTAGAACTAATATATTCATATAGAATAAATAGGTGAATTTGAGGAGGATAATAAGATGGCAAGAGGACAAAAAAAATCAATTGATGAACAAATTGAAATTCTGGATGGACAGATCGAAAAGGCACAGGCAAAATTGGATGATTTATTGAGTAAAAGAGAAGAACTGGAAGGAAAAAAGAGAGAAGAAGCTTTGGGTTATCTCTATGATATGATCCAGGAAAGCGGAAAATCTATCGAAGACATCATGTTGATGATCACGGATTAGTGCCTGTTTAAATTGTTATCTGACATCTGTGATACGCAATTTAAGGAAATTAAATATACTTACGAAAAGTGAGGCAGTGCTTTGTACAGGCACTGCCTTATTTTCATTTGTAGTATCCATAATCGTGGGCTGCCTGATACATGGCAATGATATTTTCTACAGGAGTGTTATCCTGAATGGCATGTGTTGGTGCAAAATGATAACCTCTGCATTCCATCATGATTTCCAGTGTTTCTTTACAGACATTGGTAACATCCTCACAGGAGCCATAGGCAAGAGGACCGGCGGTAGAGATACATCCTCTGAAATTAAGCCTGCCTCCAAAATGTTCCTTTAAATATTCCGGTGACATATGGACGGCTTCCGGCTGTAAAGTGTCAACCCCTTTGATCCCAATTTCAATAAAATCTTCATATGCCCAGCTGGATGATCCGCAGGTATGAATCAGGGAAGGGATGTGGTAGGAGTCAGCCAGCTCCGCAAACTGCCTGTGGATTGGTTTTAATACTTCCCGGTAAAGATCCAGGCTGATCATGGGACCAATCTGTGTGCCCAGATCCTCACCCATCCAGAGAAAATCAATCTGACCTTTGCATGCATGAAGCAGGCGGTCCAGCATTTTCAACTGAAAATCAGCTCGTCGAAAGATCAGTGACATGGCGGCTTCATCTTGCTCCAGCAGATGGCAGAGGATATCTTCCACACCCATAATACGTCCATTGGAATTAATGATATCAGGCATACCGGCATGTCCTGTAAACAGCGCAAATTGATTCCCGTAAGACCTTGCCAGATCGCTTGCTGCTTCATAATCAAAACAGTCCGGGTCCGGTACCGGAAAATTCTCAAACGCTTCATCGCAGGCATCCTTTAATGGAAAATCGCAAAAATCCCAATAACCGCCGGTATCATGCGCCACCCAGCGCATAATGCTTCCCTCAAGCTGATCCACCCTTCTATTGTCCGGGACTGGAAATAATTCTGGTCCTGTATACGCAGCCTGGATGGGACGGTAATCTACGCCCAGTATCTGCAGGAGGGTTTCGTCAGAGCATCCGGCAATACCCAGAGATTTTTTCAGTCTTTCATGAACTGCCGGATTGGCATCATAACCAATGGTAACCCGGTCAGTTTTTTCATATAGAAAGGTACGCTTTACTCTTTCTTTTCCAGACATAGATTCAATTCCCTTTTGAATTTTATACATAAGCACACTCCTTTGTATTTCTTTTTCTAAAGTTATGATATAATAGAATCGAATCAGATACAATGCAGTAAAAGTCCAGAAAATAAAAGAAATGACTCATTTTTAAATGGAGGGCAGAATGGATGAAACTGAAAATGAATGTAATTAACCTATACCAGTGCGACAGTGGGTTTGAAACTGCAAAAAGGGTGTTTGACTATCACTATATGCTGTATGTTCACAGAGGCAGAGGGCGGTATATGATAGATAATAAAACCTATCCTGCAATTATGGGGGATTTATTTTATGTGCCGCCTGGCGTGGGGAATACAATTTTAGCGGATCGGGAAGATCCTTTTTTATTATCCGGTATAGAATTTTTACTCCGGGATCAGTCGGCGGATAACAGATCGGCACTTGAGAGTCTTTCTTACAAGACCAATATTTTGAAAAACAGTTTTTTGACGGATACGATACAGCAAATGGTAAAGGAGTATCAGATCGGACGATTGTATTCCAGCCAAATTTGCAGTGGACTTTTGGGTTCCCTGGTCATGAAACTGCTTCAGACTCAGGTTACAGGAAGCGCGGATCAGGACCAGATAAAAGGACAGATCCTGGATTATATCGTGGAACATATGCAGGAAGGTGTCACCCATCAGGAATTATCACGGATATTTGCCTGCCATAAGAGTACAGTAAACCGTATATTGACCGCATCTACCGGTATGAGCCTTAAAAATTACCTAATCGATTTGCGCCTTAAAAAAGCAGGGGAACTTTTAAAATACAGTAATAAATCCATGAGCGAAATTGCAGAGCTGTGCGGGTACCAGAGCAGCATATTTTTCACCAGGCAATTTAAGCAGAAAATGGGGATAACGCCGCTTCATTATCGTAATAACAGCGGCGGTGCGGTGCAATCGTGATTTCTCTGTGACATATTTAATAAAATAATATAATTTATCTGTATTTATTTGGCAATAAATGGTATAATGTTGATGTGTGAAAATTAAAAATATTGTTATTTGTGACCAATTATCCCAGGAAGAATCAGTTAAAGTGTATACATATGGACGAAAGGCAGTCTGACGGCCATACGCTATAAATATTATATTACGGAGGAAAAAACATGGAATCAAAAAAATTGACCAATGAGGCAGGAGCACCGGTAGCAGAAAATGAAAATTCCATAACAGCGGGAGCAAGAGGTCCGGTAGCAATTCAGGACGTATGGCTGTTGGAAAAGCTGGCACATTTTGATCGTGAAGTAATCCCCGAACGGAGAATGCACGCAAAGGGCTGGGGAGCATACGGCAATCTCAGTGTCACCCATGATATCAGTAAGTGGACGAAGGCTAAAGTATTGCAGCCGGGTGCAAAAACTGATGTATTTATCAGGTTCTCAACTGTTGCAGGTGAACGTGGTGCAGCAGATGCAGAAAGGGATATCAGAGGCGCTGCAATAAAATTTTACACAGAAGAAGGGAACTGGGATCTGGTAGGAAATAATACGCCCACATTCTTCTTGCGGGATGTACATAATTTCCCGGATCTCAATCGTGCGGTAAAGCGGGATCCAAGGACAGGAATGCGTTCTGCACAGAACAACTGGGATTTCTGGACCCTGTTGCCGGAGACTTTCCATCAGCGGACCATCACCATGTCAGACCGGGGAATTCCGGCTACATTCCGCCATATGGATCTGTTTGGCGAGCACACTTTCAGTTTTTACAATGATAAAAATGAGAGGGTCTGGTGCAAGTTCCATTTTAAAACACAGCAGGGTATTCAAAATCTGACAGATGAAGAGGCGGAGGAAATCATTGCAAAAGACAGAGAAAGCCATGGGCGCGATCTCTTCGAATCCATTGAAAAGGGGGAATATCCCCGCTGGACGATGTATGTACAGATTATGACGGAAGAAGAGGCGAAAAACCATTATGAAAATCCGTTTGACATTACCAAAATCTGGCGTCATAAGGAATTTCCGCTGCATGAAGTCGGTGTTTTGGAATTGAACCGGAATCCGGAAAATTATTTTGCAGAAGTAGAGCAGGCTGCATTTACACCGGCGCATGTGGTTCCGGGAATCGGATTCTCACCGGATAAATTCCTTCAGGGAAGACTGTTTGTATATGGTGATGCCCAGCGTTACCGTTTGGGAGTCAATTACAATCATATACCGGTTAACCGTCCGAAGACGGAAGTACATGATTATCACAGAGACGGGTTTATGCGTACAGACGGCAATTATGGAGGAGCACCTGCGTACAGCCCCAACAGCCAGGGTGAATGGGCGGCACAGCCGGAGGTTATGGAACCGCCCTTAGACCTGTCAGGAGCCTTGTATGCATATGACCCCAAGGATGATCCCACAGATGACTGTTTCCGTGCAGGAGGTGATTTGTGGCGTGTATTAACAGAAGATAAACGGGATTTGCTCATTGGTAATACTGCAAGAAATATCCAGTCGGTTACGGAGAATGTTAAATACCGACATGCAGTACACTGCTATCTGGCGGATGAAGAATATGGGCGCCGGATCACGGAGGCTATGGGACTGGAGCTGAATCGGGTTGAAGAGCTGTCTAAGCTGTCCCATGCAGAATTGATACAGGCTACACTGAAATGAACCGGATCAGAAATGTGAGAAACATATTTCGTGCCTTACAGCAGATAACATAATAGTTAACAAGGGGTCAGGTATCCGAAGGAAGACGGATATCTGACCCTTTTCAGTTTCATACAGGAATCATCTAAAATGTGGCTTGTGTCCTGTATGGATGTAAAAGACTCTATACAGGTATGGCTTTCCAGAACAATTTCAAGGCTTTTGGCAAATAGTATATGGTCATCTATTAACAAAATTTTCATAAGAATGTTCTCCTTTCATAGGCATGGTTATATGAACCGATATGCCCCGGGGAGTATTATCCTGAATCTTCATTTCACCGGACAGGGACAACGTCTGTTCCTGAATGGAAGAAATCCCTTTGTGATCAGATGTTGGGGAAAGTAAAATGGTATCCGCACAAGACGTTCCGTTATCACTGACGCACAGCTGAATCGTGCCTTTCTCCTGAGACAGCGTTACCCACATATAGTTTCCTTTGGAATGTTTATAGACATTGGTTGCAAGTTCTTTTATAAAACGATATATAATCAGGTGGTAAGGCTCCACCAAAAACAAATCATCCGGGCATGAAAAGGTGGTAATAATAGTGCGGTAGGGAAAAGATCTGCCTGTTTCTTCGATCAGATTTTGATAATTTTCCTTCAAAGTCAATGACTTAACAATCACCGGATGATAATCCCGCATTTGTTTTCGAATATTGCCGTTTAATTCATCAAGGGTACTTAAAATCAGCTTTTGTACCTTGGGATCTTCCGATTTACTCATCAGGTTTTTAAGCGATAAGACATCCTGCAGAATTTCATCGTGAAGATAGTTGGAGAAATCCGCTTTTAACTGCTCTTCCCGGCGAATCTGCTCCAGGACCTTATTATATGAACCGGAAAGGAGGAAAGAAAACTTCTGCCTGCGGAAATTCTGCTCCAGCATAATATTGCACAGAAATACCAGCCAGATGAACAGATTAATTATAAGGAAATATCCCCGGAAACTGAATTTTAATAAATAGGAAATCAAAATAACAGCAACAGCAAAAAACAGGAACATAACCCAAGCCTGCTTTTTATGAAATACAGATGATAAGGGCGTACTTCTGGACTTTTTAAACGATATGGCATGAATGTTAAAAAAGAAAATCAGGACAATTAGGTAAACACCAAAATTTTCAAGATGTCCGGGCACCCTGGACATCAAAATACAGTATAGCGCAAATCCCCCAAAAATCAGGAAAAAAGAGGTTAATATGTATTTACGCTCATTTTTCCAGACATACCCCATCCTTTTGTGGTGACGGATTAAAATCAGGAAAAAGCAGAAAACTGTGACGAGAAACTGGATTCCATACATACAGGCGAATACTCTGGGCGAGATAAAAAGTCCGGCAATGGAGCCGATACATGCCAGAATCATCAATATCCCGGTGAACCGTTGAAATTGGTAACCGGTATCCTGAAAGAAAAATACCAGAGTGAATCTGGCGGAAGCGCAGAGTATCACAGGACCCAATGCACTCAGTGCCAATGAGCCGATACGGGAAGTATCCAGCGTAAATACAATATACCAGCAGTTGAGAGCAAGCAGCCCGCAGAACAGATTCAGTATCTTGTTATTTTTCAGATTACAGGTAATAATGTAGGAGATATCAAGCAGAATCAGGGTTGAAATCAGATATGGAACAAACCCCGTGGTGTCTGATAATCTGCCAGGACCGGTAATGTATGCGATATATAACATGGTAATCAGGTGGTTTGCCAAAAACAGCAATTTGATTTTTCTTGGTTTCATTTTTATCCCCCTGCATACCGCAGTCAAGTCTGCGGTACTGCACCAATAAAAAGTTTGAAACGCTTTTTGTTTCAAACTTCCTATCTCCATTTTTATTTTCAGCCGTCCAGAGTAACCCGGAATTACTTAAATTCCATAAGTCTTAAAGTCACGGTTTATAGCTGCCTCTGGGATGCATGATGCGCAGAACTGCTAAAGATAATCCGATAGCAGGCTCTTTTCGTGATCATATAGTAAATCAGGTATATAACAGCAGTCAACCCCACGGAAACGGCATCCGGAAAATACTGTATCAGGGAATTCCCCAATAAGTTCTGCATCAATCCACGTTTATAAACGAGCAAAGCAAATAAACTATCTGTTAATCCAATTATAAAAGGGATACCATAAAAAGTGAACACTTGATTTCTGATAATTATCTTAATTTTTTTTCCACTATACCCCATTTTCATTAAAATGTCAAAATCTTCCCTGGAATCGGTTATGGCTGAGACATTATTAAAGTACAAAATGCTTCCTGTAGCAATGAAAAATAGAACTACCAGAAATCCGATCAAAAGAAAAGTGGAACTGTTCAGTGTAAGCAATGTATTTATTCGCTGGGAATTGCTCTGGAGGTAAGGGCTGTTATGGGATTTAGTACCACTATGGTATCTAATGTAATTCATGGGAAAACGGAAAAGGTATCAGAGCAGAACATCAGGGTACTGCTTATAAAACAGTACCCTGGATTTTTAACTTTCCGCTACCTCTTTTACTTTCGTCCATACCCTTGTTTTAGCCGATTCTAAAATGGCATCCGAGATCAGCTCAATGGCGTAGCCATCCCGGAAATTAGGGCTGACTTCCTGATCCTGCATGATGGCTTTGCAAAAATCGTAGCATTCTATAATCTTTGTTTCCGTATAGCCAATGCCAAGTGCCGGTATCGGCCAGAGTCCTTCCCCGTAAGGATGGCTGGGACCTGTATAAACGGTGCGAAATCCCCGCCTGTCATCCCCGTCTTTGGCGAAGCATACCTGAAGTTCATCCCTTCGTTCGTAATTAAAGCAGATAGAGCCCTCTGTGCCATGTATTTCAAACGTAATATAATTATTTCTTCCCCAGGCATTTCTGGTTGCCTCGATCGTACCAAAAGCGCCGTTTGCACATTCAATCATAAAGCAGCATTGGTCATCTACGTCTACCGCCTGACGAATGCTGTCTGCGCCTCCTTTTGTATTGCCGAGGCTGTCAGACAGACCGGATTGTATGGGACGGTTTGGGACGTAAGTGGCAGTCCTGGCATTCACACTGGTAAATTCTCCAACTAGAAACCGAAGCATATCTACTACATGAGTTCCGATATCACCTAAGGCGCCGCTGCCGCAGATATCTTTTTGAAAGCGCCAGGAAAGAGGGGAATCAGGATCGGCTGACCAGTCCTGCAGGTAGGTGCCCCGGAAGTCCAGAATTTTACCGATTGCCCCTTCCTCTATGTATTTTTTAGCAAGCTGCACGGCTGGAGTCCTGCGGTAATTAAAGGCAACCATAGTTTTAATGTGGTTTTCTTTTGCGGCAAGATACATTTCTCTTGCCTGGCTGGTGGTCAGCGACAGGGGTTTTTCGCAGAGAATATGTTTTCCGGATTTGGCAGCAGCAATTGCAATTTCAGCATGTATATTGTTGGGTGTACAGATATCAACCACATCGATATCCGGGTCATTGATAATATCGTGCCAGTCAGTGGTATAGGATGCAAATGCAAATTTTTCAGCCGCTTCTCTGGCAGCGGACTCACTAATGTCGGCTATTGTTTTCTTGAAGGGGATGGCTGGTGCTGGCCAGAAGAACATAGGCATTCCGGCATAAGCGATAGAGTGGGCTTTTGCCATAAAGCCGGCTCCGATTAATCCGATATTTAAAGTTTTCATGTTTATACCTCCTGAATATCGCAGGTCTGCCTGCGATACTGTCTTAATAAGTAGTTTGAAAGCGCTTTTCTTTTAAACTTCTTTCTCCTTAAATGATAAACTGCCGCATATAGCGGTAGCTAAGTTTCAGGGAATCAGTGATTTTATCCTTTGTTCCTTCAAAAGCCTTGTCTTCAATTTCAATACAGGAACAGCCGTCATAACCGATGTCGGTCAGTGCAGACACATATTTACCCCAGTCAACATCCCCAAGTCCCGGGAGTTTTGGCGACATATATTCCAGTGGGTATGCCATAATTCCCACATCCTTTAATTTATCCGCATATATTTTAATATCTTTATAATGTACATGGAAAATTTTTTCCCGAAATTCATAAAGCGGACGCAGATAATCTATACCCTGCCAGATAAAATGAGAGGGATCGTAGTTAAGTCCGAAATGCCTGCTGGGTATCAGAGAAAATGCTTTTCTCCAGATTGCAGGTGTAGTCATGAGATTCTGTCCTCCCGGCCATTCATCCGGACCAAAAAGCATCGGGCAGTTTTCAATGGCAATTCTGACATCGTATTTTTCAGCCAGTTCTATAATTGGTGTCCATACCTTCTGAAATTCTGTAAGATTTTCTTCTATAGTCTTTGTCTGCATTCTTCCTATAAAAGTTGTAATCATATGTACATCAAGTTTCGGCGCTGTACGAATCATGTTTTTCAAGTGTTCAATGTATTGGTTTCTTTTTTCCAAATCTTCCGTAAGCGTATTGGGATAATAAGCTAAAGCGGAGATTTCTACATTTTTTTCTTTGCAATAAGTTTTGATTTCCTCAATTTTTCTTTCGTTTAGCTGTTCGATATCAATATGGGTTACTCCGGCATAGCGTCTGGATGCTTTCTCAACAGGCCAGCAGGCAACTTCCAGGCATTCATAGCCAATGGATGAAGCAGTGTCTACCACTTCTCTAAAATCTTCCTGATCTAATATAGCGGTTACAAATCCTAATTTCATAGCAGTAATCCTTTCTTTTGAGTGGTGGTTCCTTGGATTCCCTGGCAGGAATCATGTGTTTAGTGACCATACAAAAATATTTGCGCAAATTTGACTGCGTATTCATCATAAACCGAAACATATGCCCTTGTCAATGAAAAAAACCGACTTTAAATATGTTGAAAATGACGAATGAGAAAAATTCAGGAAAAGAAAAAACGTGGAAAAGAATAATAATACACAAAAATGGGGTGGAAAAACCCCTGGTTTTGATATTATATTTGATAGAAATGTACAAAGTGATGATTCGAGAGGAAAAAATAAAGAAAAAATATTGACAATGCACAAAAGATAAGTTAATATAAAACCACAAAACAAATTTGCGCAAATAAATAAAAACTAATAAAAATTCAGCGAAAAAGGAGAGAATTATTATGAAACTAGGATACATGACAAATGCATTTGGTCCACTGACGGGTGATGGAGGCGGCGTTACCAGTATGAAAGACGTTGGTTATGTGACTATGTGCGACGATGAAAATGCTATTTCAAAAATTGCAGCCAAAGGATACCAATACATAGAAATATTTGAGGGTAATATACGGGCTTACAAAGATGACCCGGATAAGTTTCTGGATATCTGCAGGAAATATGGTGTATCTGTTTTGGGGGTGTATGCAGGATGCCACTTCATATATGAGGATGCGCTGGAAGATGAATTGTATAAAATAAAAGAAGTAACATCAATTGCCAGGCAGTTGGGAGCGCGGCACATTGTATTAGGAGGCGGATCCGTACACGGGACAGGTATTCGGGAAGAGGATTTTCCCAGATTGGCAAAAGGAATTGATAAGGCTGCAGAGATTATTGCAGA
>OATB01000952.1_pt1 | contig 12819 bp, 20 predicted proteins | sample 1494941 | NCBI WGS metagenome assembly OATB01 (sample SAMEA2579931, study PRJEB22360) | human gut metagenome | reverse complement strand
AACCAGGTGTTGAAGCTTACAAACGCAACATGTTCGCTTTATTAGGTAAACCAGGATTTGAAGAATTAGCAAAAGACTTAAATGCACGCCTATAGAATAGTATTCTAAGTTAATTTTTAGCTTTGTGGTGATACAAAGATGTTTGCTTTGAAATATTTTTGGTGATACATTTGGTGATACATTTATAAAAAAATCAGGTAACGTTTTAGTTACCTGATTTTTTGTGTTGCATTTGATATAATTCAAGTTTATTTACAGCTCGTTCTTTCACTTCAGGAGAGACATGTGCATATATCTCAGTCGTTTTAACATTCTTATGACCAAGCATGTCTTTAATGTCCTCAAGTGGAACTCCTGCTTGTCGTAAACGAGCAGCATTAGTATGGCGACCGTCATGAATTCTGATTTTTGGTAAGTTTGCTTTTTGAATGATTCGGTGCCAAGCTGTGTCAACGGATCGTTGACGAATAGGCAAGCCAACGTTTTTTCCTCTATGATTGATAAATAAAAAATCTTGGTTTGAGTTAGTCATGGGTAATACATTACTTGTAAGATCATAATTAATACTATAGAGTTCTAAGATGGAGTTTCTCACTCTGTTTGTCATTTTTAAACTTCTCTTCCCAGCATCAGTTTTAACATCATCTAAAATTACTTGACCAGGTTGCTCTTTTCTATACAAACGCTGCTTGTCAAATGTGAGAATATTATCTCTAAAATCAAAGTTAAACCATCGTAAGGCCATTACTTCGCCTTTCCGCAAGCCTAAGTCGAAAATGATTAAAAAAAATACATACCACATAAAATCGTCAAAATTTCTAGCGGTGTCAAGAAATAGATTTTCCTGCTCTAAAGTGTAGAATTCTAGTTTCTTTTCTTTATTAGTTTTTTCTTTTACTTTATCTAATGGAAACTCTACTAAGTAAGTAGGATTACTTTTTACATAACCTAATTTTTGTGCTTTTTTGAAAGCATTGGACAAAGCGGCATTTACAATTTTTACTGTGTTATAACTAAGCCCGTTTTTATTTTTTCCTAATTCTTTATTCGTAAACAAGCTATTAATAAATTTTTGGTGATCTGCAGGTTTATATTTATTTAATTGATAATTTCCTATATATGGATCAATATACATACGGATAGCATCTCGATAGACAATTCGTGATCCTTCCTTAACGTCATTTTTGTATTCGTTTATCCAAATATTCATAAATTTTGAAATAGTCATTTTTTGTGAGTTTTCTTTAACGAATTCTTCAGAAGCAATTTGTCCTTCAATTATTTTCGCAGCTTTCAAAGCTTCCTTATGGGTTCTAAAACCTCTTTTGTGTATTTTTTGTTGTCTGCCAGTACCATTGTTACGCCCATTTGAAACGAAGTATTCCCAACGTTCTTGACCGTTTTTCAATTTATAAGATTTAATAGAAGCCATTAATCTTCACTCCTGAACATGGATTTTGGAAGAGTATAAGTTTAGGTTTGTACCAACCTTTTTCATAGAACTGATCCATTTTTAATTCTTTTTCTTCCCAAGAAAACAAGGGGAGAGTCACCATATTATTAGTTTCAATGTCTTTTTTTAGTTTTAATTGATCTTTCAACACATCTTGATATTTCTCTTCACTATAATATGGGTTTGCTAATATTGGATAAATTGTTACTTCTGGAACATCTCTTTTCAATCTTTCTCGTAATTCATAGGGTGTCATCATTGAAGCAAATCCTTTCGTAGTTATAATATTTAAATAAGATTAGTAACATAAAATAGAAGATTTATATTAAATATCTTTTATTTTTTCAGTATTTATCTCAACAGGTAAGAACGTATGTTCTTTTCAACCTTAAAAGAAAAGCCCGTAGGCTAATCTTACTTAGCGGATTTAAACGTACATCCGCAATTATTACATCTCCATGTATTTTTTTTACCCTTTTTTCCAGCGAAACCAGCTAGTGTTCCTATTCCTCCAGTTAAAAGTGCACCCCCTGCAGCCTTTCCCACAGAGAAGCCTTTACGATTATTATGCATATATTGGACGTTAAGGCTTTTACAATAAGGACAATAGACACCAAGATGGAATAGCCCTGCTTTTTTATCCGAGTGATAATAATCATTAGAATATGTTGGAGCAACTTTCTGATTTTGTTCTGTTTCGTTTGAATTACTTTCTGTAAATTTTTGAATAGGATTTTGTTTTTCTATTATTTTTTCTGTTCGTTTTATTTCTTGTTCATGTAGAAATTTCTTTGCTTTTGGATCTTTTAATATTTTATACAATGAAATAAAAAGAAAAATAGTGCCTGGAATAAATAACTCTAATGCAGTGAAAAATAATCCAATAAGAATCATATAAATCCATACAAAATAGGATAAATTATTTCTCTTCTTAAAAATACAGTAAACAAAATATACAGAAGTTACGAATAATCCTAATAAAGATGATAGACCTAAAAATGCACTCATTTTTTAGCCTCTTATATGTGTTTTTTATGGCTAATGCTAATTATAAATCGTAGACAAATTATTGAATACCATATTTAGAAATACCTAATTGTATTTCTGCAGAAGTTTTCATTTCTTTAGGTGTGTTTCTTAAAGCTTCTTCTTCACTCATTCCTTCAACGGTAACTTTATAAGCTGCAGGAGTCATACCATACACATTTAGGAATCCTGTGAGCGTATTTATGTCAGTAGAGATATTTCCGTTAGTGATATCTTCTGTAGTATCAGTAATTTCAACTTCGTTCTCGGGTGCATTAGTTTCGGGAGAATTTTTGTATTCTTTTTGTTTATCTGCAAGGAAATCTTCTTTGTTACTAAACTCAAGTGGTTGAAAGACTATTTCGCCATCTGTTAATGTGCCATCAGATTCTTTAATTAGAGTTCCTAAATTAGAGCTCATTGATTTTCTTCCATCCGCTAAAATATTAAATTTAAGGTCAATTAATGAAGAGTGGTCTACTTGACCATTTGAATATGTCCCGTCTTCGTTAATAAAAAATAGGTTTCCGCTTTGAGGAATACCCCAACCGCCAATAAAATCAGCTAAACTTACTTCCACCTGTGGTTTTTCCACAGATGTGGAAGAAGTAATAACATTGGACGTTTTAGTTATTGAATTTGATTCGTTTTTCTTCGTATTACCAGATGATTCTTTGGTGACAGAGATAACAGTAGAAGAGGATACTGTTGTTTTTACTTCTTTTTTATCCCCATCAGAACAAGCAGTCATTGAGAACAAAGATATTCCCAACATAAATAAGATACTATTTTTCATAATATAGCTCCTTTACTTTAAAACCATTTAACAATCCCCAATGTACCGTTAGGTTTAAAAAACAATTTATAATCGCCGTATACAAGACCTTCAGGAAACTGTTTGGAATAAGCAGATAAAGCACGTTCCAAGGCTTGTTTTGTAATGCCTAGGAAATCGGCGCATTCCCAAACATATGTAAAACGTTCATGATAGCAGTCAATTAAATCTTGAGGTGTGACTACCATTGTTGCTCCAATATCACGAGCTTTTTGTTCTTGTTTTCTCTTTTCATTTGTATCTTGATCTATTATATCACCCACCGACGTGAGGTGATGCCCGATTTCCTCTGCAACTGTACTAGTTAATTCTCTAGGATGTTGTTGAGGATTTAAATAAACAACATTATTAATATACAATCCCTTTTGCTTTTCTGGCATGTTTGATTCAAACTTATATGTTAAATCTGAAAAGCGAGCCATCAGTTCTTCTGAAGTAACCATAAAAACACCTACTACTTTAATTATTTGTGATCGCGTTTCTTAATATAATCAATGAAAGAGAGAATCTCATTCATTTCTGTATCTGAAACGTCATCGTCTATATGAGCAGCGACGGTTAATTGTTTTTTTGATAAGGAAGTATCTTCAAAACTTTCTCTCCCATGTAAATAATCTAGACTTACATTGAAATAGTCAGCAATCTTATTTTGGATATCTATATCTGGAGTTCTTCTTCCTTGTTCATAGGAAGAGTAAGTCGTTCTAGCTACACCAAGTGCATTTGCAACATCAGTTTGTGTTAATTTTTTTTGTTTCCTTAATTCTGTTAAGCGTGTACCGAACATAATGTTACCTCCTACGATTCGTTATGTACATATAATACTACGCAATATGCGTAGTTTGAAGTTAAATATATTGAATGTGTCAAAAAGAGTAATTAATTGTTGACATGTGTCAAAATGCGTAGTATTATAAAAGTACGCAATACGACACATAAAGGAGGACGTAAAATGAGAGATTGGCTATTGAAATTGCGTATAAAAAATAAAATGACTCAAGAAGAAGTTGCCGTTAAAGCGGAAATTTCAAGAACCACATATGCATCTATTGAACAGGGAAGAAGAAGACCGTCTGTGGAAAGTGCTATGCGAATCGCCTCAATTTTGGGTTTTGATTGGACACTTTTTTTTGAATAACTATGACTCGTTATGACTCTTTACATTTGGATAGGAGGTGAAAATATGCCAGAAAAACAAAAGATGATTGATTTCATTTTGGAAATCATGCCAAACGTAAAGCTTATTGTTGAACTAGCAACAGATGATCAGTTAATTCGTCTGTATGAACAAGCACAGGATAAGTTGAACTATCAATTAGATCTAATCTAATTGTATTAAAAAATACATCATATAAAAAGATGGTTAATTAAGAAAGGAAGAAGTAAAAGTAAATGTCAATGTCAGTAATATTGAGAAAGTCGTTAATCGAAGTTCTTAATAAGAAAAATGAAAAGAAGAAAGATGTGGCACGTGAAATCAGTACATCTCAACAATCATTGAGTGATTGGACTTCTCAGAATAATGTTAAACCAGTAACGATTGAAAATGCTCTAAGGCTTAGTGATCACTTTAGAGATTCGACTTTCACAATGGAAGTTATTCATCAGTTTTTTGGAATGTTTAAAACTTGCGATGGAGATGTTTATCGAAAAGACCCTTCATCATTAGACCGATTACAGAAAATTGAATCTAATGAGAGAAAAGCATTGAAGCATGACATAGAAAGAATTATTTTGAAAAATCCTGAATATTTATCTGAACAAGATATTTCTAAAATAGTTGCATACGCAAATGAATATTTAGATGAAGTAATTGTTGAAATCACACTACTTAGTAGCTTGTGTGATCTTGCTTCAATCGATATTCGTTATTTAAGTGAGCAACGCTTTCCATATTGGGAACAATTAGGATACATGAGGAAGGAGAATACAAATGGCACTAGAAGTTATTGATTTTAAATCAAAAAAAGATCGAAAAGTTAATTCAAAGAAAATTCCACCTTTGAAAGCAATAGAAGTAGCAAAAAGAAAAAATGTTTCAGCTGCTACTGTTACAAGATGGATGAAACGAGAAATTGATCCATTGCCTGCTAAAAGAAATGGTGGATTGGTAAGAATAGAAGTCGATGATTTAGAGGAATGGTATGAAAGAAACTTTATATAGGAGGGTCTCTAGTGAAGAATAAGGAACTTGCAATTAAAACAATGATGACACTTTCCGTAGGAATTTTATTCTTTGTGTTTATTTTATGTTTGATTAAATCACAATTTTTAACAGCGATTATATTAGCACTTTTTTTTATGTTTATCAGAGTGCTATGGGTAAATAGGGTGGAAAATAAATGAAGAAAAGAAAACCAAAAAGCTTATACGAAGCTAGAATTTTAGGAGCATTTATTCTTGTCTTTATATTAGGGTTATTAATTAAAAATAGTGTTCCAGCGAGCTATCTACTTTTGATTATTGGACCAATTGCAGTTGTTTGGTTCATGAAGTACGACGATGCAAAATATTTAGTTTACACAAAAAAAGAGACTCATTCGTCAGCAAACGATTAAGTCCCATACAAAAATTATACACGAGAATTATAACATAAAAACTGGAGGAAATGAAATGGATAATGAGTCAAATAAATTAATCATGTCAAAACGTTTTGAAGAATGGTTTAAAAATGCGACTGAAAATTGCGCAGAACGAGAATTATACGCTACAGCGTTAATTGCACGTATGGATTGGTTAGTTGATCCAATAATTAGTAAAAGTTATAGATATGATTTAACAACAGAGCTGAATCAAAATCATAGTAGTGCTTGGTATGATGTTGCTACTGAAATTTGTAACAAACGCAAAGAAACAGTTATACGAGCAATCTTAGAAGACAATATTGAAATTGAAGGAGATTAATTTTATGAAAAACATTAGCTTGGAGTCAATCCGTATTCATAATTTTAAAGGTATATCAGACCTTATGATTGAACCAAATGGTAAAAGTATTGATATTTTTGGAGATAACGATGCAGGCAAAACAACTATCTATGATGCTTTTCTCTGGTGCTTGTTCAACAAAGATTCAAAAGAACGAACTAAAATCCAGTGGAGACCACTTGATGAAAATAGCGAGCCGATTCGCGGTAAACAGACATCAGTAACTGTCGTTTTAGCTATCAATGGTCAGGCAAAGGAGTTTGAAAAGGTCCGAGGAGACAAAGAAGTCATCAAACGAAATTTGGAACACAAGTCTTATGAGATGTTTACAAAATACCTCGTAGACGGATTAGAGACCACCACAAAGAAAGCATTTGACGATGAAGTAGAAAAAGTATTAGATCAAGACACATTTAAGAATCTGACTAGTGTGACTTATTTTTGTGAGCAGTTAGTGGCAGATGAACGACGTCAAAAGCTTTTTGAATACTTTGGCAGCAAGACAGATGAAGAGATTATCAACGAAACGCCATCGATTCACCAATTAAAAGAAATTATTGGCAATGATGACATTAAAACAGCTCGTGATCGTGTGCTTCAAGACCAAAAGCGAATCAACGAAACGCTGAAAAATATTCCTGTAAAAATCGAAGGTATTCAAGCAGCATTGCCAGATATTGAAAATATCAACAAAGAGCAACTATTAACCACTCGCAACGAGTTGACATTAAAGAAAAATGATATCGAAAACCAGCTCGTTACTATTAGAAATGGTGGTAATATTTCAGAATTAATTGCAAGTCTTAATACAAAACAAGAAGAATTAACTGCTGCTAAATTGAAGCATGATAATGCACAGAATGCACGCATTAATGGCATTGAGCAAGGTAAGTCAAAACTCTTTGCTGATCTCAATAAAGCCCAGAATACGTATGCAGATGAAGAATCAAGTCTTAATGTAACAGAACGTTTGGTTTCTATAAAAGATAATGAACTGATTGCATTAAATAAAAAGCATGAAGAATTGTACGACAAATATGATGAAGTAGAAGCTGAAGAATTTACAGGCGGTCTAGTTTATACCAAATTATCTTTCAATGAAAATCTTTTAGTTTGTCAGCACTGTAATCGTCCATATGATGTCAAGGATCAAGATGAAATGAAACGACATCATGAGGAAGAAGAGCAAAAACGTGCAGAAGAAATTGAGTTAACAAATAAAGAAATAAAAGCCCAGTTTGAAGCGGATAAGCAAATCAAGCTCTCTGAAATTCGAGAAAAAGGCATTCAAAATAACAAAGATCGCGAAGCCTTAAAAAAAGAGATCGGCGAGTTAAAAGAACAACTATTGATTAAAACAGAAGCATATAACATTGCTAAAAAACACTTGGAAGATGTGAAGGAAAACTTAGCTGATGTAGAGCAGCAGATTTCCTCATTAAAATTAGACAAAATACCATTTGTAGCAACTGAAAAATATTCAACTATCACTAAAGAAATAAAAAAATTGCAAGAGTACATTACTCAAAGTAACGAAGCTATTCTAGAACAAACTTCCGCTAAAACAAGTGAGATTACAGAAATAGATAAAGAAATCGCAATGATTGATGAAAAATTAGCCTTGCTAAAAGAGTATGAAAGACAGTTATCGATTATTGAAGATTTCAATGAACAAGAGCGCCAATTATCACATAAGAAAGGCGAAGTATTACAAAAATTAGTACTATTTGAAGAATTCTTTATAACAAAACAAAACATGCTGCAAGAAATTATAAATAGTCATTTCTCAGTTGTTAAATGGAAATTGTTCGATTTCTTTGAAGATGGAGGACTTAATGAAGCAGTATGTGAGCCGATGATTGACGGGGTGCCGTTCAGTTCTCTAAATAACGGAAGCAGGATGCAAGCTGGATTAGACGTATCGAACACTCTAATGAAACAGGAAGGCTATATCGTTCCAATTTTTATCGATAACGCTGAAGGTTTGACTAATCACAATAGAGACTCTGTTCAAGTAGACACTCAAGTTATTGCTATGTATGTAAATGAAGATGATAAAACTTTACGAATCAAAAATCACAAAACGGAGGGAAAATAGATGACACATGAACTTGCAGAAAATAAGATTTACGGAAATAGATTAACTAAAATTAACGATACCTTTATGCCACAAGTAGAATCACAGTTATTGAGTAATGGAATAAATATGACTGAATATCAAAAGCAGTGCGTAATAAGCGCTATACAAGGAATTAATACAATGCTAACAAACTCAAACTTGTCAATTAATGATGTAGATTCAACAAATATGACAGAAACATTAATGACAATTGCAGCATTACAAGTCAATGCTTCAGCTATTCCTCGTGAAGTCTATTTTCAGACTAGAAATGTTAATAGGAAACAGTTTGGTCAATCAGATAATTGGGTGAAAGTAATTGAAATGGGTATTGAAGGAGATGGAAACGATGCTATCCTTTCAAAATTTGGACGGAACGTAAAACATGTTCATCGTCATTGGGAAGTGAGAGAAGAAGACCATTTTTCGTACCCAGGTTATAAAGGATTATCAGTGACAGATCCAGAATGGGGGCCAACTGGTAAAGGAAAAGTAGTTAGAGTTGTTTATCCTATTGAAATGTCTGACGGTACAATCGAGTATCACATTGCAGAACGAGAGGATGTTGTTAAAAATTTAATTGCTCATATAAACCAGAACCTTATGAATGAAACTTTTGGTATAGCTAAAAAGAAAAAAGACGCAAGTTATCAGCAAAAGCAGGAAATTGATAATAAAAAGCAAGAAATCATGAACAATTTGAAAACAATGTCTTTAGATGACATTTTAGACAGTCAAGAATATCAATCATATATTAGTCCCGCGTGGAAATCTCCACAAAGTAGAGAATCCATGATTGTTCGTAAAATGAGAAACAACATTGTTAAGAAAATTCCTAAAAACTTCGAGAATGCGTATGTCGCTATGCAATATCAGTCGCAAGACGACGAAGTAGTTAAATTAGTTAGAAAAGATGTCACAGAACAAACAGCACAAGAGGTATTCGATTTTGATGAAGAACCATCCGAAGTCAAACAAGAAGCTATGAGACACGAAAAAGAAACTACACCAGATACAACTATCATCGAACCAGAAGAATTAGCAAAAGAGCCTGTCACTAGTCATGAAAAAGATAACGAACCAACCCAGACGGCGTTTTTTGATGAATTAACCACAAATATTGCTAGCGAAACAGATGGACGTGGCTTTTAATGATTGAAATTAATATACAAGGATCTTCATCTGCAGGTAATAATTATTTACTTGCAGATGGAAACTCATCCTTAATGTTAGAAGCAGGATTAAAGCCTAAACATATTATGAAACAAGGTATTAATTTTTCAAATATTCAAGGTTTACTTGTAACACATGAACATGGTGACCACTCAAAGTATATCAATGATATTTTACTTGCTGGAAGATTTGATGTGTGGGCCTCACGAGGAACTTTAGAAGGATTAGGTATAAATAGACGGTCACATATTTTAAAAGCTAACCAGCAACAGAAAATTGGTGATTGGTTAGTTAAACCTTTTGCCACTATTCACGATGACAAAAAGGCACGGGCGAGAGAACCACTGGGCTTTCTTATTCTTTCACCTAGTGGAAAGAAAATAGTATTTGCTACAGATACTAACTATTTACCTAAAACGTTTAAAGACGTCACTCATTGGCTCGTTGAGTGTAATCATGATATCAAGTTAGTAAGACAGAGCAAACTGCCAAAAAGTGTTCAAGATCGAATTTTAAGAACGCATATGAGCATAGATGCCTGTAAAAAGTTTTTTCAGTCAACTGATTTAACAAAAACAGAAGAAATATACCTCATCCATTTAAGCGACAAGAATAGTGATCCAGAAAAATTTAAAGAAGAAATAGAAAAAATAACCAATAAAAAAATAATTATTGCATAGAGAGTGGAGGTGTGACATTGAATTATTTACAACAGATTCTTGCGTTTGACGATTATTTGCTTTATAAACAAAAGCTTTCATCAGGTCAGATTGCTTTATGGCGTGCATTAATGTCCATAAACAACAAAGCAGGATGGGCTACATGGTTTACAGCAGCTAATGCAACATTAGAATCTTTGTCAGGTTTGTCACGCTCAGGAATTAATAAAAATAGAAACGCGTTAAAGCAACTAGGCTTGATTGATTTTAAAAGTAATGGTCGAAAAGCTACTTCTTACAAGGTATGCGTACTTTATACGTTAAATAGTGCGCAAGAGAGTACACAACAGAGTAACGATAAAGTGACACTAAAGAGTACAACGCAGTCAACGAACAGTGGCACATTAATTAAACATAAACAAAATATAAACACAAATAATTCTTTTTCACCAGAAACAGATAAAAATAAATTAAATATATACGCTGCTGTCGAACAAAATTTTGGGAGACCACTTTCGCCTATCGAAATGGAAATGATTAAACAGTGGCAAACAGAAGATGGTTATCCAGATGACCTTATTCAATTAGCCCTTAAAGAGGCAGTTCTTAATCAGGCATTCAGTCTAAAGTATATGGACCGCATATTGTTAAGCTGGGAACGTAAGGGAATAAAGACAAAAAATCAAGCTATAAAAAAAATTAGTGAATACAATATGCGAAATGATCAAGAGGAGATTTCTGTTGATTCAATACCAAAAGTTACAATGCATAACTGGTTAAATCCAGAGGGAAATTAAGAGAGAGGTGCTGTGATGAAAGCGTGGAGTCAGTTTGAAAAAATGATTGAACAAACCAACGAGCGGTATTGTCGTAACAGAAAAGGCACAGTAGCAAAAATACCTAATGGAACTAAAACTATAAGGGTTGGTGGAAAACCTGTAGTGATTCCAACTAACAAGACAGGATGCGATTTTATCGGACATTTGAAGGGGCGGCCAATCGCCTTCGATTGCAAATCTACTGAAAATAAAACCGCATTTCCATTTTGTGTTGGAAATAAACCAATGTTAAAAGATCACCAAAAAAATTTTTTAAAGGATTTTAAATTAAGCGGTGGAACAGCATTTTTATTAATTCAATTCAACAAAAGTCATCAAGTATTTTTAGTGGATGTTGATGATTATTTAAATATGCAAAAAAACTTAGGACGTAAGAGTATTCCATTAGATTACTTAAAAGAATTTGAGGTTCGACAGCATGGATACTATTCACATTATTTAGAAAAGTTAGAGCAAAACTACTGGCAATAACAGATTTAGGAGGAGTGGAAATGAGTATTGCATTACCAAAACAAAAACATTTAAGAGGTCCGTTACTTGATTACCTGAGAATTGCAGAGGATAATGGCGACTTGTTTGCATGGAGAAAGGCGTGCGAAATTGGGCGAGAAATATTCTCAGGTGATTTTTCAGACAATGCTAAACCATTAATTGTTATATATAAAGATGGATCTTCAGAAGTATTTAACACAAGAGCTGATGTAATTTCAGCGTGTCGAATCGGAAATGAAACTTTGCGAAAATGTTTGGAGACTGGTGAACAAGATAGATTGGGTCGCTGTTATGACTATGCCATTTTAGAGTAGCAAATTGTAATAGCAAATCGTATCTTTTGGTTCAAGGGGTTAGTCATTATGAATTTTAAAATTATGAGTTTGGAGGGGGAGCAATGGGAAAGAATTTACTCAGAGAGAAGAAGCGATTAATACGACAAAAAATTCTTTTTCTGACGGGTGAAAACGAATCTTGGATGAAGAATTCAGAAATCGTGAAAGAAGTCCAGAGGCTCTCTAAGCAACTAGAGTCAGATCTTATAGCGGATAAGCGACCATTACCCAGTTTAGATCCTGATAAATTAACAAAAGAGAAGTACCAACATTTCTTAGATTTAGGTTATCAAGTAGGAGATATTAAGAAAGCCTTAGGACTAGGCACAACAACCTTTCAAAATTGGCGAAAGGCTAACGGAATAGAAAATAAAATTAATAGAAAACAAAAGAAAGAGGAGAGTAAACTTATGAAATTTAACATTAATACAGCAAGTTTATTATTACCAGAAACATTTGGAGCAGAAGGAAAAGAGTGTATTACGATTTCAAAAAGCGGGTTGGCTTTGAGCGGTCCAGTTGTGAGACGACTCAACAAACCTGAATGGGTTCAATTGTATTTAGACGAATCAAGATTAGCATTGTTTGTCATTCCCTGTAAAGCAACGGACGAAGGCGCTAGAAGTTGTGTAAATCCGAAGTCAAAAAAGAAAGCAGGGTATCGTAAAAGCTGGTCAGGTAGCATTCTAGAGAAGGTAGCAAAAGCCAGCAAGATGGATATTGAAAATCATCGTTATCATGTTGAACCAGAAAGCGTTGAAGGATACTCAACTGCTCTTGGTTTTGATTTAACGAAAGCCGTAAAAAATTAATTCTAAATTGTTGAGGGTGAAAAAATGAAATTAACTAGTGTGACATTTAAGCCGTCGGCTGAACGTTTTCCGCCACTTGTGACAATAGATTTAGACCAATTAACACCAGATGAATACGTGACACTTAGAAATTTGGGTTATGACACGCAAC
>OATB01000930.1_pt1 | contig 13151 bp, 11 predicted proteins | sample 1494941 | NCBI WGS metagenome assembly OATB01 (sample SAMEA2579931, study PRJEB22360) | human gut metagenome | reverse complement strand
GCAAAATACGGCGGTTTTGAAACATTTGTAGAGAAGCTGACAAAGTTCAAACAATCAAAGAACGTGCATTATCACGTTGCCTGTGCCGCTGAACCGGAAGATTACAATGCAAAAGAGGCTGATTTTACTTATAATGGTGCTTCCTGCCATACGATCAAATGGAAAAAGATTGGTCCGGCAAGAGCCATTTTATATGATGTGGATGCTCTTCGTTGGGCAATTTCCTATGCAAAAAAGCATCATATCCGGCAGCCGGTTTTTTATATACTGGCATGCAGAATGGGAATTTTTATCCGGCATTATAAGAAGAAGATCGAAGAAATAGGCGGGCTTTTATATATAAATCCTGATGGCCATGAATTTCTGCGTAAAAAATGGAGTCCTATGGTCAGAAAATATTGGAAATATTCTGAATCCCTTATGGTGAAATATGGAGATCTTTTGATCTGTGACAGTAAAAGCATTGAAAGTTACATACGTTCCGAATATCGGGTTTATCGACCGGATACCACATTTATTGCATACGGTGCAGAAACGGCAAAATCCATAATTTCCCGAGAGGATGAAAGGCTCAACCACTGGTATGAGGATAAGAAATTAAAACCAAAAGAGTATTATCTGGTGGTAGGCAGGTTCGTCCCGGAAAATAATTATGAAATCATGATCCGGGAATTTATGAAGTCCGGAACTACAAAAGATTTCGCTCTAATAACCAACGTCAGTGAAAAATTCCTGGAGGAATTAAAGCAGAAAACAGGATTTGACAAAGACCCCAGAATTAAATTCACAGGAACAATGTATGATTCTGAAATTTTAAAAAAAATACGGGAAGAAGCATATGGATATTTTCATGGACATGAAGTGGGGGGGACAAATCCAAGCCTGCTGGAAGCCTTAAGTGCAACGGATCTGAATCTGTTGCTGGATGTGGGATTTAACCGGGAGGTGGGTGAAAACGGCGCCCTGTACTGGAATAAAAAAGACGGGAATCTGGCTCACTTAATCGATGAGGCTGATCAAATGCCGCCGGATCAGATAGAGGATATTGCCAGAACAGCCAAAAAAAGAATTTCAGACTGGTACAACTGGGGATATATCGTGGATCAATATGAAAATCTGTTCCTCAGGGAAAATGAGAGGACACAGAGATGAAAATACTGCTGGTAAATAAATTTCATTATATTAAGGGCGGATCGGAGACTTATTATCTGGGATTAGGCAGGTTATTGAAAGAAAAAGGACATGAGGTCATTTATTTTTCCATGAAGGATGAGCGGAATATTCCCTGCAGGCAGGAGCGCTATTTCACCAGCCATATGGAGTTTAACGGCACATTAAGTAAAGCACAGATGCTTCATACCGGACTTAAAATCTTGTATTCCAGGGAAGCAAAGAAGAAGATGACTGCGCTAATCCAACGGGAGATGCCGGATATTGTACACCTGAATCTGTTCCAGCGCCAGTTGACCCATTCCATCATCGATGCTGTGAAAAAGTTCCATATTCCCATAGTTTATACGGCTCACGATCTGAATTGTATCTGTCCCAATTATATGATGCTGACCCATGGAAATATCTGTGAAGCCTGCATAAGCGGACATTATGGAGCTTGTTTCAAAAATCAGTGTGTGAAGGATTCCCGGGTGAAGAGCTTTTTGTCAGCTGCGGAGGCCTATATTTATAAATGGAGAAAGACCTACCATAAAATTGACCTGTTTATTACGCCGTCGGCTTTTTATAAACACAAGATCGAAGAAGCGCGTATTACGGCATCTCCAGTTGTACATATGAAAAATTTTCTACCTTCCGGAAGCATCTATCGTGCCGAACCGGAAAATGATTCTTATTTCCTGTATTTTGGCAGGCTGAGCAAAGAAAAAGGAATTATGACATTATTAAAAGCATATCAGGATTCCGGACTGGATCATCCGCTATATATTGCGGGAAGCGGAGATTTGGAAGATGGAATTCGGGAGTATATCAGGAGCAATCATCTGGAAGAAAGGGTTCGGCTGTTGGGATTTCAGACCGGAGAGGCATTGCAGCATATTGTGCAGAGAGCGAAATGTATCGTACTGCCCTCAGAGTGGTATGAAAATGGTCCTTATACAGTGATGGAAGCTATGGCGCAGGGGAAGCCTGTCATCGTTAGCAGCAACGGCGGACTGCCGGAGATCGTAGAAAACGGTGTTACTGGGTATATTGCAAAACCAAAGGATTGTGCAAGTCTGGCGGAATGTATGCAGAGGATGGCGGGTCTTTCCAAAGAAGATTATCGGAGCATGGGCGAAAAAGCCGTGGAAAATGCAAAGCGAGACTTCGATGCAGATCAGTATCTGAAGAAATTATTACAGTACTACGAGCAGGTAAGGAGATCATATGGCAAAAATAGGAGTAGTAACATTACATAATTCCATTAATTATGGTGGGGCTCTTCAGGCTGTGGCACTGAACGCATATTTAAAGAAACAGGGACATGAGGTGGTTTTTCTGGATTACCAGAAACCATGGCCTGTATACAACAGCCCATTTAGGTATCGTAAACTGCGGATACACTACTATGGAAATGAAGGAGTTGTGACAAAATTCCGTATTTTAGCCGGAATGGGGAAGACGGTATTAAGCAATGTATTTTATTTCAGGCGAAAGAGGAAACAAGATGGTTTTAAAGAGTTCGTCCAGAAATATTTGGCGGTAACACCCCATTACCGGTCTTATCAGGATTTAAAAGACAGTTATCCGGAATGTGATTACTATATTACCGGCAGTGATCAGGTCTGGAATAATTACTATACCATGAACAGGTTTGACAAGGGCTACTTTTTAAGTTTTATTCCGGATGGCCATAAAAAAATAGCATATGGAGCCAGTATAGGCGGGGCAAGAGACGATGCCTACGTAAAGGAAATTATATCACTCACCAGTGATTTTAAGGCAATATCGGTCAGGGAAAAAAGCCTGGAGGAGCAGATGAACAGGCTGGGAGCCGCCGGGGCTGTTACCGTTCTGGATCCCACCCTGCTGTTAACGAAGGAACAATGGCTGAGATTTATAAGGCCATCTGAAAAAAAGGAACCTTATATCCTGATGTACGGATTGGAATATTCTCAGGAACTGGACCGTGCAGTCCGATATCTGAGAGAGAAATATGGTTACAGTATCGTTGACATATTTCCAGGAGTAACAAAATTAAAGTATATCAAATATGCGGACGAGTGCTGCTCTCCGGGAGAATTTCTCAGGTATATCAAAGATGCTGCTTATGTAGTAACCAATTCCTTTCACGGAACGGTATTTTCTATTATTTTTGAAAAACAATTTTTAACCATTCCCAGAACCCGCCAGGAGAGCCGGATGGCTGATTTGTTAGATTCCCTGAAGCTTTCCAAAAACCTTTGGGATGCAAAGCGGGTCAGATATACATTTGATCAGGATAAGACAGATTATCAGGCTGTGAAAAACAGGATAAAAGAGCTGCAGAAGTTGTCTTTTCGATTCTTAGAGGGGGCACTCAATGCTTAGTATAAAAAAAGCTGGCGGGCAGAATATCAATGCCGATGCATGGAATTTCTTTACTATTTGCTGGATGATTACCCTGTTATCTTCTTCTATAGGGCGGTATATGAATTACAGTTATGCTATTACCCTGATTGCTTTTTTCATATATATCGTCCGTACCCGGAGGATTCATTTTAACTATATCAATATTATATGGGGAATTTTTATTGTCATATTTACACTTTTGGGTTACCTGATACATACTCCCAATTTTTTACTCATTGATATTCTTGGGTACGTTGTATCCCTGTGTGGGGTTTTTGCAGTTAATGAGCCGGTCAGAAGGTTTGACGGTATTATTTTATTCATCAAATTCCGGGCGCTGATCGAAGCTTTCTTTGTTATTTTACAGCAGTTTGCGTATCCGGTGTATGTTAAATTTGCCTGGCGTATTCTTGGGACATGGAATTATGATGCGGGAGGTATGGCACTTAGCATTTCCCTTTCGGCTTATATTATTGTATTTGGGATCGGGGCATTTTTATTTTGCAGAAACCAAAAGCATTCCGTTTTACACATACCGGCAATTCTGTTATGCTTCATTGCCCTTGTCTATTCGGACAAAAGAACAATTATGATAGTAGCGTTAGGATTATGCATGATTACGTATTTTATCAATTGTAACAAAAAAACCAGAATAAGGAGGCTGTTTCTGTTGCCGGTTTTAGTGATTTCCCTTGTGGGTGCTGGCATTTTATTTTACCGGGCATTTGGAAATCAAAATGCAATTGGCAGGATCATTGAAACGCTGATCAACTTTTCCGAACAAAAGGATATTACGAACAGCCGAAGTCAGATTCAGGCTGTTGCCTGGAGCCTGTGGGGAGAATCTAATTCATCAAAATGGTTTGGGATTGGGTGGGGGGAGTTTAAGCATAACTTTACTTTATTTAAAAATACATCACAGGTACATAATATTTATATTCAATTGCTTTGTGAGACAGGCATTACGGGATTCGTTTGTTTCGTAGCGGTACAGTTGATCTGTCTGCTGACATCGCTGCTTCTGTTCATACGTATTTTTAGTGAAGACAGCAGCAGGAGGAATCTCATAGGATTCTCCGTAACGGGACAACTCATTTTTGGGATATATGGATTTACTGGGAATCCGCTGTATGACAGCACCTGCTATCTGATGTACTTTATGATGATCACAATTTTAATCGTCGTCAGGCGAAGTTACAGACTGGAGAGAAGACAGCTATGAAGATGGAGAGAACGAAAAATTTTGTCAGAAGTACCCTTTACGGAACCATGAATGCTCTTGTTATGATGCTGCTTCCTTTTGTAATCCGTACGGTGATGCTCTATATTCTGGGAGAAGAATATATTGGTTTAAACAGCCTGTTTACCTCTGTTTTCAGCGTTCTGAATTTTGCGGAGCTGGGTTTTGGAGGTGCAATTGTCTATTATATGTATAAACCAATCGCTACCGGTGACGAGGATACGATTTGTTCCTTATTGAATCTTTTCCGTAAATTCTACTATTTTGTCGGTGGAGCGATTCTCCTCCTGGGAATTGCCATTATGCCATTTATGGAACACCTGATTCACGGGTCATGGCCACAGGATATTAATATATACGTGTTGTATCTGGTGTATCTGTTCAATGCGGTATTTGGCTATTTTTTCTATGGATATAAAGCGTGTTTGCTGACCGCACACCAGAGAAATGATGTGTCCAGTAAAATTTCCATGTTTGTATATGTGGGAGTATATCTGGTGCAGGCAGCGGTACTGCTGCTGTTCAGGAATTATTACGTATATGTAATCTTTACCCCTGTGTGCACTATTTTAATCAATGTGATCACAGCGGTTATTGTTAAAAAAATGTATCCCCGGTATTTTTGCAGAGGCAGGGTATCGGCGGATATCAGGTCCGGGATGAAGCAGAAGCTTTTAGGCTTAATTTGTTACCGGTTAGGCGGTACGGCTTTGGTATCGGTAGATAATATCGTGATCTCCAGCTTTTTGGGATTAGTAATTCTGGGAAAATTCAACAATTATTACTACATCCTGTTTGCGGTGGGAAGTATCCTGACTATTTTCCACAATTCCCTGACAGCAGGCGTGGGGAACAGTCTGGAGACGGAGACTCCGCAGAAGAATTACCAGGATTATAAAATGCTGGTATTTATTAACCATTGGCTGTGTGGATGGTGTGCAATCTGCCTGCTCTGCCTGTATCAGAACTTTATGTGGCTTTGGGTGGGACAAGACCGGCTGTTTGGAATGGATACAGTGATTCTGTGCGTCTTGTATTTTTATACCAGCTATGTCAGAAAGATTGTTACGGTATATCGGGATGCGTCAGGCGTCTGGTATGAAGACCGGTTCCGGCCTTTGGTCACGGTAATTTTGAATTTGATCTTGGATATTGTATTTGTAAAAATATTTGGTATTAACGGTATCTTATTTTCAACGGTCTTCATTTCCCTGGTTGTTTCCTATCCATGGGAGCTGAAGGTATTTTATAACGTTGTTTTGAAAAGAAGTTCCGTGGAGTACTATTGGGATTTGTTGAAACAACTTTTTATAACTGTGATCGCTGCCTTATGTACTTATTATCTGTGTCAATTGATTTCCGTCCCTGGTTCTCCGGTTTCATTTTTGGGACAGGCGGGCATTTGCCTGATCATACCGAATTTACTGTATGTAATTGTATTCCGTAACCGTCCAGAGTTTGGCAGAGTAACGGCTATTATAAAGGGGCGGCCATGGAAGAGACAGAAAGAGGAGAAATTATGAATATTGAACATATCTGGAAATGGACGGACAACCCGGTGATGGATTGGTCCGGAATTCCTTACGGTTTATTTGAAGCCATGAATAAGCGTTCTGAAGCAGTAATAGACAGCTCATATTGTCTGAAAGCCAGGGGGCGGGAGCGGATATTTCTGTCCCGGGCTGCAAACAAACTGTTCAGGCAATCGGATTATCGGTTGGATGAGATTGCCTGGGGAGAAAAATGCCTCAATGAAAATCTGAAGGTCATTCCCGAAAACCGCTACTTCATGTACCGGGAATATGATACGAAAGTAACGGAAAATACATATATTTATATTGATTTATCGGATGATTACCTTTACCGGCTGTACCAGGCGCAAAGCCCGATTTTAAAATATACTGCAATGCCGCCGAACACTTCTGAGGAAGTCATGAAAGTGAGAAGGGATAAGGCAGTGAAGTTCTATAAAAAATGTAAAGGGATTTTTACTATGGGACAGTGGCTTGTGGACGACCTGGTCAGCAACACCGGAATAGATCCCGGAAAAGTCCATGCAATCGGCGGGGGATGCAACGTGGATATTACCAGCATTGACCGCACAGGAAAGCAGTCCAACAAAATATTGTTTGTAGGGAAAGAATTTGAACGAAAAGGCGGGGAAGTGGTTCTGAAGGCATTTCAGATACTAAAAAAGAAAAAGATGCCGGATGCCGAACTTTATATAGCCGGACCAGCAACCTGGCCTTTGCAGGTGGAAATACCGGAGGGTGTGAATTTTCTTGGATTGATGACGCCCAAAAAGCTGGCTGCATATTATAACCTTTGCGACATTTTTGTGATGCCCTCACGGTCTGAGCCTTTTGGAATCGTTTTTGCAGAAGCATTGATCTTTGGGCTTCCCTGCATTGCCAGGAATGCATTCTCCATGAAGGAAATCATTGCAGAGGGGAAAAACGGGTATCTCATTGATGAAGAAAACCCAGTGGATCTGGCAGATAAAATGGACCGCCTGCTGCATAATGAGCAAATCAAAAATTACGTTGCCAGCCATCAGGAGGAATATAGAAAGAAATATTCCTGGGATTCCATTGCGGAGTATGTTTTAACCACCATTCAGAATGACAGGTGAAAAAACAGGCGCAGAGCAATCTTAGATAACAAATTATGAAATATTAAAATTACAATACGGAGGAACTGATTATGAAAATCACCGTCATTGGGACAGGATATGTGGGCCTGGTAACAGGAGCGTGTCTGTCTGAAATGGGAAATGAAGTAATCTGCGTGGATACCAATGCAGTAAAAATAAAGAACCTGCAAAATGGAATCATTCCAATATATGAACCTGGATTAGAAGAAATTGTGGTACGGAATTTAGAACTGGGCCACCTTAGTTTTACAACTTCACTGCAGGATGCAATGAAAAAATCAAAGATATGTTTTATTGCAGTTGGAACGCCCATGGGAGAAGACGGAAGTGCAGATCTGCAGTATGTGCTTTCTGTGGCATCATCCATTGGAAAATATATGGAGAAGCATGTCTTTGTTATCGATAAATCCACAGTTCCGGTGGGAACTGCGGGAAAAGTCCGGGAAACGATTCGGCAGGAGCTGGATAAACGCGGTCTGGATTTGACATTCGATGTGATTTCTAATCCTGAGTTTTTAAAGGAAGGGAATGCCATTGCAGATACCATGCGTCCAGACAGAATTGTAATAGGCGCAGACAATGAACCAGCATTTGCGATGATGAAAGAACTCTATAAGCACTATGTGCTGAATACAAATAATTTTATCTGCATGGATATCGCAAGTGCAGAAATGACGAAATATGCAGCCAATTCTATGCTGGCAGCTAAAATAAGCTTTATGAATGAAATAGCGAATATCTGTGAACTCGTGGGTGCGGATGTGAACCATGTCAGACTTGGAATCGGAAGTGATTCCAGGATTGGATATAGCTTTATTTATCCGGGCTGCGGGTATGGGGGTTCCTGTTTTCCTAAGGATGTGCAGGCATTGATCCGTACAGCTAATGAGTCAGGATATGAGGCACCCCTTCTGAAATCCGTAGAAGAGGTCAACTTTACGCAGAAAAAAGTCCTGGTTAAAAAGGTTACAGATTATTTTGGCGAGGACCTTAAGGGTAAGTGTTTTGGCATATGGGGGCTGGCTTTTAAACCGGAAACGGATGATATGAGGGAAGCGGCTTCCATAACCATTATTTCGGAACTGACGAAAAGAGGTGCAAAGATTAAGGCCTATGATCCAAAGGCGGAAAAAGAAGCTCGTACCTGTTATTTAAAAGATAATTCTCATGTGGAATATGTAAAAAGTAAATATTCAGCATTGGTGGATGTGGATGCGATGCTGCTGATTACCGAGTGGAAAGAATTCCGTTCTCCGGATTTTCAGGAGATGTTAAAGCGAATGAAAACCCCGGTTATATTTGACGGCAGAAACCAGTATGAAAAGAAGGCAGTAGAAGAACTCGGATTTACTTATTATCAAATTGGGGTCGGGAAATAAAAGGTCATGCAGAAAGGATAAAAAAGTGAAGAACAGAATTTTAGTAACAGGTGGAGCGGGATTTTTAGGCTCCCATTTATGTGAGCGGCTGGTAGAAGAGGAAAATGAAGTAATCTGTGTGGATAATTTATTTACAGGCAGTAAAAAGAACATTGAGCATTTGTTTGGCAAGAGGAATTTTGAGTTCCTCCGGCATGATATTGTGAATCCGCTATATGCAGAGGTAGACATGATTTACAATCTGGCGTGTCCGGCAAGCCCGATACATTACCAGTATAATCCTATTAAAACGACGAAGGCCAGCGTACTGGGCGCCATGAATATGCTGGGGTTGGCAAAAAGAGTCCATGCAAGAATTTTGCAGGCAAGTACAAGTGAGGTATACGGAGATCCGGAGATCCATCCCCAGCCGGAAAGCTATCGTGGCTGCGTTAATACCATAGGAATCCGTTCCTGTTATGATGAGGGGAAGCGGGTGGCGGAGACGCTGTTTTTCGACTACCACAGACAGCATAACGTAGACATCAAAGTAATGAGAATCTTTAATACATATGGACCCAAGATGCATCCCAATGACGGAAGAGTTGTATCCAATTTTATTGTACAGGCACTGAAAAATGAAGACATTACAATCTATGGAGATGGAAGCCAGACGAGAAGCTTCTGCTATGTGGATGATTTAATCGAAGGCATGGTGAGGCTTATGAATTCCCACGAAGGATTTACGGGTCCTGTAAATATCGGGAATCCGGGCGAATTTACGATTAAAAGCCTTGCGGAACTTGTAATTGAACTGACTGGAAGTAAATCAAAGCTGGTATTTCACCCCCTTCCATCCGATGATCCGATGCAGAGAAAACCTGTAATTGAACTTGCCAGAAGAGAACTGGGCTGGGAACCGGGAATCTGCCTGAGAGAAGGCCTTGAAAACACAATCCGGTATTTCTCGGATCTATGATGGAGGGTAAAAGAAATATGCAAACAATTCCCAAAATACTTCACTACTGCTGGTTTGGCAAAGGAGAAAAAAGTAAGTTAATACAATTTTGCATAAGTACCTGGGAAAAAAAGCTTCCGGAATACCAGATCATCGAGTGGAATGAAAATAATTTTGATCTTCATCTTGCGCCTGCGTATGTAAAGCAGGCTTATGAATGTAATAAATATGCTTTTGTAAGTGACTACGTAAGAATACAGGTTCTATGCAATTTTGGCGGGGTTTATCTGGATACGGATGTCGAGGCAGTCAAATCTATAAATGATATTCTGGACGATGAAACTTTTGTAACTGGATTTGTAACTAAAGAATTATTAACGGCTGCATTTATTGCATCAGTACCCCATCATCCTTTTTTAGCTGAATTTTTAAAAACTTATCATACCCGGAACTTTCTTATGGATGACGGGCAAATGGATATAACGCCTATAAACGATCATATGACTATGTTGGCAGTTAAATATGGATTAAGGACAGACGATACACTGCAAATAATTCAATCCGATATGAAGATCTATCCGGTTGAATATTTTACAGGTTATGACATGGATAATTCTCATATTAAAAAATCAGAGAATACTTATATGATTCATCATATGATGGGCACCTGGCTGGATTTATCATTTGGAGAAACATTGAAATTAACATTCAAGAAAATGCTGATAAAAATGATGGGACATGACAGATTCGACCATTTTAATAATGGGCGTAAAAGGAGATAACCCAGATGCGAATATTATACTATGCTTTTTCCTGTGCCCCCAATGCAGGAAGTGATGAAGGGCTTGGATGGCTCTGGCCCTTTTACATGAGAGATGACCATGAAGTCTATGTGGTGACGCGTAAGGACAGAAAGCCGCAGATAGAAAGATATCTGAAAGAACAGAAAATAACCAACATGCGTTTTTTCTATTGCGACATACCGGACTGGATGAATTTTTATTATAAAACAGGCAGAGGTTTTCTGGCATATCAGAAGCTGTGGCAGTACCCGGCGTATGAGATGATAAAAAAACTGCATAAGAAATATCAGTTTGATTTGATACATCATGTCTCCACCACAGATTTTCGATTGATTGGGTTTGTATATAAATTGCGCACACATTATATTTTAGGACCACTGGGCGGAGCACAGCAGACTCCAGCCTGCCTGCGGGATTATACAAAGAGCAACAGGCGGGAAGAAAAAATAAGGTCCTTTATCAACCGGTTAACGATTCTAAATCCCGGGTATAGAAAAGCTATTAACAAAGCAGATTATATTTTTTTGGCAAATAAAGAGACATACCAATATGTTCATCCTTATATCAAGGAAAAAGAAAAGTGCCGGCTGCTTTTGGATATTGCAATTGACAAAAAGAAGATTTTACCGGAGAAAGTTGATAAATTGAAGGAAGTGGATCAAAAGAAAGTGATGACTTTTATCTGGTCGGGAAGGATGGTTTACCGGAAAGGACTGGCATATTTATTTGATGCATTAGACTGCATAGACAGAGGACTTCCATATCAATTAGTACTTTGCGGAGACGGCCCGGAAATGGAGCATTTGAAAGATGTGTGCCGGAAAAAGAAGCTGGATGGGCATATCATCTTCAAGGGCCAACTATCCTATGAAAAAATGCAGGAACATTATGACAATGCTGATGTATTTGTATTTCCCAGCCTGAGAGAAACATCCGGAACTGTCTTGGTTGAGGCAATGGCTCATGGCCTTCCCGTGATTGCGCTGGATCAGGGGGGATCAGCACTGATGATTTCAGAAAAAGACGGATTCTTAATATCCGGTAAAAGCCGCATGGAATGCGTGGAACAAATGGCAGATACCATCCGTTACTGCATCAATCATCCGCAGACAGTTTTGCAAAAAGGAATCCAGGCGCAGAAAAAACTGTCAGCAGGACATACCTGGGATAAGAAAATTGTGTATATGAAAGAAATCTATAAAAATATCAAACATAATGAGGGATAGAAAATGCTCTTTAAGATAATCACCATTGGTTGGATGATTTATATTTTACTACATATTACGGTTCATAAAGGAATTGATAAACAGTATTTTTCCAGGGAAAACAATAACAATTACCGTGGCTTGTTTGCTGTGGGTATTATGCTCCATCACATTTCTCAGCAGACAGCCTGTGATGGGATTTTTATCATATGGAGGTACGTTGGATTTATTTTTGTTTCCTATTTTTTCTTCAGCTCCGGTTATGGACTTATGTTGGGCGTTTTGGAGAAGAAGGATTATCTAAAACATTTTTGGAAAAAGCGTATTCTAACCCTTTTCGTTCCATATTGGATTGTTAATACATTATTTGTACTTCGGGAATTTTCCTTAGGGTCTCGGCATTCCTTTTGGGAGTATGCCGCTTCCTACTTAGGTTTCAGCCGGATGGAACATTTATGGTATGTAAGTGTAATTCTGATTTCCTATGTTGTTTTTTATTTTTGCTTTCGATTATTTAAGACCAGGACTGCAATTGGCGGGATGAGTATCGTTTGTATGGTGTATATTGTGTTGGGCTGTATCTTTCATCTAAATGAAACATGGATTGCTTCAGTGTCAGCTTTCGTAATAGGGATTCTCTGGAAATATGAGGAAGAGCATATTGTTGTTTATCTGGAGACAGGGTTTTTAAGAAAATATGTTCTTGTCATACTTTTGTTTATTTCACTGTTTGCGGGGAGGCTGCTGCTTGCTTTAAAGGGGATTGATGGAATACTTTTGCAGACATTTATGAGAAATGCGATAAGTATAAGCTTTGTTGCGTTAATCCTGATGACGTCTATGAAGGTAAAGTGGAAAGATTACAGAACCTTTGGTTTTCTGGGGAGTATCTCTTATGAACTGTATATGATTCATCCGCTGTTCATTGCTGTGAGGAGGTCCTATTTAAAATCGGAGTCTTTATATATCATATTTGTAGTGGCCAGCAGTATTTGCAGCGCCTTTATCATCAAAAAAGTATCAAAGCTGGCTAGTACTCCCTCTGTACGGCAGCAATAGTGACAGTAACAATAGTGACTGGATGGATCATCTGAATTAAGTGTAGGAGTGTAGGAATGAAAAACCAAAGACAAATAAATTATTTTTTAAATTACTTAAAAGGCCTCGCATGCATGGGTATTGTCTTAGTCCATTGCCGCTTTCCACAGGCACCCGGCGCAATTATTACTGCTTTTGCCCGATCCGGTATTCCTTTCTTTTTTATGCTGAGCGGATACTATACGTTTTATGCGGATCGGGAAACGACCCTTGCCGTTACCGGACGCAGGATCAAAAAGACGGTGCAGCTGCTGGCAGGGGGCCCGCCCCTTTATAACCCCCCATAAAATGAT
>OATB01000924.1_pt1 | contig 13250 bp, 16 predicted proteins | sample 1494941 | NCBI WGS metagenome assembly OATB01 (sample SAMEA2579931, study PRJEB22360) | human gut metagenome | reverse complement strand
CGAGTTTGCGCGGCGCCCGCTGCCGATGCCCTGCGTCGCCGTTATCCGGTGGCGCAAGGAGCCGGACGCTGGCTGGTGGTGGATGATCGCCAGTATCTGAACTTTTCCAGTAACGATTATTTAGGTTTAAGCCATCATCCGCAAATTATCCGTGCCTGGAAGCAGGGTGCGGAGCAATTTGGCATCGGTAGCGGCGGCTCCGGTCACGTCAGCGGTTATAGCGTGGCGCATCAGGCGCTGGAAGAAGAACTGGCCGAGTGGCTGGGCTATTCGCGGGCACTGCTGTTTATCTCTGGTTTTGCTGCTAATCAGGCAGTCATTGCCGCGATGATGGCGAAAGAGGACCGTATTGTTGCCGACCGGCTTAGCCATGCCTCATTGCTGGAGGCTGCAAGTTTAAGCCCGTCGCCGCTTCGCCGTTTTGCTCATAACGATGTCACTCATCTGGCGCGACTGCTTGCTTCCCCCTGTCCGGGGCAGCAACTGGTAGTGACAGAAGGCGTGTTCAGCATGGACGGCGATAGTGCGCCACTGGAGGAAATCCAGCAGGTAACGCAACAGCACGATGGCTGGTTGATGGTCGATGACGCCCACGGCACGGGCGTTATCGGGGAGCAGGGGCGTGGCAGCTGCTGGCTGCAAAAGGTAAAACCAGAATTGCTGGTGGTGACGTTTGGCAAAGGATTTGGCGTCAGCGGGGCAGCGGTGCTTTGCTCCAATACGGTGGCGGATTATCTGCTGCAATTCGCTCGCCATCTTATCTACAGCACCAGTATGCCGCCCGCTCAGGCGCAGGCATTACGTGCGTCGCTGGCGGTCATTCGCAGTGATGAGGGTGATGCACGGCGCGAAAAACTGGCGGCACTCATTACGCGTTTTCGTGCCGGAGTACAGGATTTGCCGTTTACGCTTGCTGATTCATGCAGCGCCATCCAGCCATTGATCGTCGGTGATAACAGCCGTGCGTTACAACTGGCAGAAAAACTGCGCCAGCAAGGCTGCTGGGTCACGGCGATTCGCCCACCAACCGTACCTGCTGGTACTGCGCGACTGCGCTTAACACTAACCGCCGCGCATGAAATGCAGGATATCGACCGTCTGCTGGAGGTGCTGCATGGCAACGGTTAATAAACAAGCCATTGCTGCGGCATTTGGACGGGCAGCCGCACACTATGAGCAACACGCCGATCTACAGCGCCAGAGTGCTGACGCCTTACTGGCAATGCTCCCACAGCGTAAATACACCCGCGTACTGGATGCGGGTTGTGGACCAGGCTGGATGAGCCGCCGCTGGCGAGAGCGTCACGCGCAGGTGACTGCGTTAGATCTCTCTCCGCCAATGCTTGTTCAGGCACGCCAGAAGGATGCCGCAGACCATTATCTGGCGGGAGATATCGAATCCCTGCCGTTAGCGACTGCAACCTTCGATCTTGCATGGAGCAATCTCGCGGTGCAGTGGTGCGGTAATTTATCCACGGCACTCCGCGAGCTATACAGGGTGGTGCGCCCCGGAGGCGTGGTCGCGTTTACCACGCTGGTGCAGGGATCGCTCCCTGAATTACATCAGGCGTGGCAGGTGGTGGACGAGCGCCCGCATGCTAATCGCTTTTTACCGCCAGATAAAATCGAACAGTCGCTGAACGGCCTGCATTATCAACATCATATTCAGCCCATCACGCTGTGGTTTGATGATGCGCTCAGTGCCATGCGTTCGCTGAAAGGCATCGGTGCCACGCATCTTCATGAAGGGCGCGACCCGCGAATATTAACGCGTTCGCAGTTGCAGCGATTACAACTGGCCTGGCCGCAACAACAGGGGCGATATCCTCTGACGTATCATCTTTTTTTGGGAGTAATTGCTCGTGAGTAAACGTTATTTTGTCACCGGAACAGATACCGAAGTGGGGAAAACTGTCGCCAGTTGTGCACTTTTACAAGCCGCGAAGGCAGCAGGTTATCGGACGGCAGGTTATAAACCGGTCGCCTCTGGCAGCGAAAAGACCCCGGAAGGCTTACGTAATAGTGACGCGCTGGCGTTACAGCACAACAGCAGCCTGCAGCTGGATTACGCAACGGTAAATCCTTACACCTTCGCAGAACCCACTTCGCCGCACATCATCAGCGCACAAGAGGGCAGGCCGATAGAATCATTGGTAATGAGCGCCGGATTACGCGGGCTTGAACAACAGGCTGACTGGGTGTTAGTGGAAGGTGCTGGCGGCTGGTTTACGCCGCTTTCTGACACTTTCACTTTTGCGGATTGGGTAACACAGGAACAACTGCCGGTGATACTGGTAGTTGGTGTGAAACTCGGCTGTATTAATCACGCGATGTTGACGGCACAGGCAATACAACACGCCGGGCTGACTCTGGCGGGTTGGGTGGCGAATGATGTCACGCCTCCGGGAAAACGTCACGCTGAATATATGACCACGCTCACCCGCATGATTCCCGCGCCGCTGCTGGGAGAGATCCCCTGGCTTGCAGAAAATCCAGAAAATGCGGCAACCGGAAAGTACATAAACCTTGCCTTGTTGTAGCCATCCTGTATTTGGTTAAATTGCGAGCGAGATCGCGTCTTCGATTGACTGCAATTTAACCAATTAAATTCTAAAATAATCACGAAAAAAATTTTACTTCCGCATCATGCGATGTATGTGGGAATTGCCCAGGCGGCGGGGGATAGGGGCTGCAGACAGTTATCCACTATTCCTGTGGATAACCATGTGTATTAGAGTTAGAAAACACGAGGCAAGCGAGAGAATACGCGGCTTGCACGCGAATTGGCGTTAAAGACGGCTCAAAGAAATATCTTTTATTTTTTAACTGGTTAGATAATTGCAATGGCAGTCACTGAAGAGGCATCTCTTGCCATAAAACTGTCATCACTCATCTTGACAAATGTTAAAAAAGCCGTTGCTTTGGGGATAACCCGGTAAGGCCGGAGTTTTATCTCGCCACAGAGTAAATTTTGCTCATGTTTGACAGCGGAGTTTACGCTGTAACAGAAATATTATGGTGAGAAACTGTTTTTTTATCCAGTATAATTTGTTGGCATAATTAAGTACGACGAGTAAAATTACATACCTGCCCGCCCAACTCCTTCAGGTAGCGACTCATGAGTAAACCGTTCAAACTGAATTCCGCTTTTAAACCTTCTGGCGATCAGCCAGAGGCGATTCGACGTCTCGAAGAGGGGCTGGAAGATGGCCTGGCGCACCAGACGTTACTTGGCGTGACTGGCTCCGGGAAAACCTTCACCATTGCCAATGTCATTGCTGATCTTCAGCGCCCTACCATGGTACTTGCGCCCAACAAAACGCTGGCGGCCCAGTTGTATGGCGAAATGAAAGAGTTCTTCCCGGAAAACGCGGTGGAATATTTCGTCTCCTACTACGACTACTATCAGCCGGAAGCCTATGTACCGAGTTCCGACACCTTCATTGAGAAAGATGCCTCGGTTAACGAACATATTGAACAGATGCGTTTGTCCGCCACCAAAGCGATGCTGGAGCGGCGTGATGTGGTTGTGGTGGCGTCTGTTTCCGCGATTTATGGTCTGGGCGATCCTGATTTATATCTCAAGATGATGCTCCATCTCACGGTCGGCATGATTATCGATCAGCGCGCGATCCTGCGCCGACTGGCGGAGCTGCAATACGCTCGTAATGATCAGGCATTCCAGCGTGGTACTTTCCGCGTTCGTGGTGAGGTGATTGATATCTTCCCAGCAGAATCGGATGACATTGCACTTCGCGTGGAGCTGTTTGACGAGGAAGTGGAACGATTGTCGTTATTTGACCCGCTCACCGGGCAGATTGTTTCCACTATTCCACGTTTTACCATCTACCCGAAAACGCACTACGTCACGCCGCGCGAGCGCATCGTACAGGCGATGGAAGAGATCAAAGAAGAACTGGCCGCCAGACGCAAAGTGCTGTTGGAGAATAACAAACTGCTGGAAGAGCAGCGGCTGACCCAGCGTACCCAGTTTGATCTGGAGATGATGAACGAGCTGGGCTACTGTTCCGGGATTGAGAACTACTCGCGCTTCCTCTCCGGTCGTGGACCGGGTGAGCCACCGCCGACGCTGTTTGATTACCTGCCTGCCGATGGGCTGCTGGTGGTCGATGAATCACACGTCACCATTCCGCAAATTGGCGGCATGTATCGCGGTGACCGGGCGCGTAAAGAGACGCTGGTGGAGTACGGCTTCCGCCTGCCATCAGCGCTGGATAACCGTCCGCTGAAATTTGAAGAGTTCGAAGCATTAGCGCCGCAAACCATCTATGTTTCGGCGACGCCGGGTAATTACGAGCTGGAAAAATCGGGCGGCGATGTGGTGGATCAGGTGGTGCGTCCAACCGGATTGCTGGATCCGATTATCGAAGTGCGGCCAGTGGCGACACAGGTCGATGATCTTCTATCGGAGATTCGTCAGCGAGCGGCAATTAACGAACGCGTACTGGTTACAACTCTGACCAAGCGAATGGCGGAAGATCTCACGGAATATCTCGAAGAACACGGCGAGCGCGTGCGTTATCTTCACTCCGATATCGACACCGTCGAGCGTATGGAGATTATCCGCGACTTGCGTCTGGGCGAGTTCGACGTGCTGGTGGGGATCAACTTACTGCGCGAAGGTCTGGATATGCCGGAGGTTTCGCTGGTGGCGATCCTCGACGCCGACAAAGAAGGCTTCCTGCGTTCTGAACGTTCGTTAATCCAGACTATTGGTCGTGCGGCGCGTAACGTTAACGGTAAAGCGATTCTCTACGGCGATAAGATCACCCCGTCAATGGCGAAAGCGATTGGCGAAACCGAACGTCGTCGCGAGAAACAGCAGAAGTACAACGAGGAACACGGTATTACGCCGCAGGGCTTGAACAAGAAAGTGGTCGATATCCTGGCGCTGGGGCAGAACATTGCTAAAACCAAAGCGAAGGGCAGAGGAAAATCGCGACCGATTGTTGAGCCGGATAATGTGCCGATGGATATGTCGCCTAAAGCGTTGCAGCAGAAGATCCATGAACTGGAAGGGTTGATGATGCAACACGCGCAGAATCTGGAGTTCGAAGAAGCGGCGCAAATTCGTGACCAGTTGCATCAGCTGCGTGAATTGTTCATTGCCGCGTCGTGACAAGATGAAAAAGCCGGAATGTTCTTCCGGTTCAGATTAACGATCAAGTCAAAAAAGTGCTCGAACGGTCCCCTCGTCCCTCCGGGGAGAGGGTGAGGGGAACAGGTCGCATTGCACCAGAAGCCTGGTCAGCAATCTCGGCCACATTAACCCAGTGCTTGTAACGCCTTTTCCAGTGCGTTATGTAACAACTGGCGGTCATGACGATACGGAATATCGCTGGCCTCCAGTACCTCCTGAATCACAATCCGCTCTTTCACCGCCGAGGCATCCACTTTTGGCCCGACGATGACCGCATCAATGACCTTTTTACCGACATACTGCTCCATAATTGCCAGCTTGCTTTCCAGCTTCAAATTAGCCGCAGGTAAACTCAACTCACGCCCCAGATTGCCGATATAGACCATCGGCGCTGGCGTGCGGCGTAATGCCTGTGCGATTTCCTTCAGCAGCAGAATTGGCATCAGGCTTGTATAAAAACTGCCAGGCCCAATAATGATGAGATCCGCTTCATTGATAGCGTGAACAGCCTCACGCGTTGCGGGTACATTCGGCGTTAACAGTAACTCCTGAATCGGCGTAGTTAACTGGTCGATATTGACCTCGCCGTAAACTTCATGCCCCTGATCGTCAATCGCCATCAGATCCACCGGATGCTCCGACATCGGAATCAAATGTGCGTCCACTTTCAGCAGATTGCGAATCAGATTGATCGCTTCAAGAGGTCGCACGCTAAGGTGATCCAGTGCCTTCAGCATCAGGTTTCCAAGGTTGTGTCCGGAAAGTTCGCCATTACCGCCGAAACGATATTCAAACATTGCGGAAGCGACGCTGGGTTCAGTTATCAGCTGGTTGAGGCAGTTACGCATATCGCCCCAGGCAATACCGCCTTCTGAGCGGCGAATACGCCCCGTCGATCCGCCATTATCCGTGGTGGTGACGATACCCGTTAAACGAGAACCCAAAGACGAAAGTGATGAGAGAACGCGTCCCAGTCCATGCCCTCCGCCGAGAGCAACGACACGATCAAGATCAGCCAGCGTACGATTGCGCATATAGTTTCCTGGAGTCAGATTATCCGCGCTACAGTAGCGCAAATTGCGGGGAAACAGCAATTAACCTGCCAATATTGAGGATACAAACTATTTTCTTCTACCTCTAAAGGATGAAGCACGCTATGCCTCTCTGATGATGTATATCAAAGTAAAACCGCCATTTTCCCTTATTCTGTAGCGAAATAGCACGATCATGACGCTATATACATGATTACATAGCGAAAGTGTGGATGGTAAAAATCTCATTTACACGCTAGTATCGGCTTAACCACTAAACACTCTAGCCTCTGCACCTGGGTCAACTGATACGGTGCTTTGGCCGTGACAATGCTCGTAAAGATTGCCACCAGGGCGAAGAAAGAAATGACTTCGCCTCCCGTATCTGGAAAGGTGTACATGGCTTCACAACTGACTGATGCATTTGCGCGTAAGTTTTACTACTTGCGCCTGTCGATTACTGATGTGTGTAACTTTCGTTGCACCTACTGCCTGCCGGATGGCTACAAACCGAGCGGCGTCACCAATAAAGGCTTTCTTACCGTCGATGAAATTCGCCGGGTTACGCGCGCCTTTGCCAGTCTGGGCACCGAAAAAGTGCGCCTGACAGGCGGTGAGCCGTCTTTACGCCGCGACTTTACCGATATCATCGCCGCTGTGCGGGAAAACGACGCTATCCGCCAGATTGCGGTCACCACCAATGGTTACCGTCTGGAACGCGATGTGGCGAACTGGCGCGATGCGGGACTTACTGGCATCAACGTCAGCGTTGATAGCCTTGACGCTCGCCAGTTTCATGCCATTACCGGGCAGGATAAATTCAACCAGGTCATGGCAGGGATCGATGCTGCATTTGAGGCCGGTTTTGAGAAGGTCAAAGTCAATACCGTGCTGATGCGTGATGTTAATCATCATCAGCTCGACACCTTTCTGAACTGGATCCAGCATCGCCCTATCCAGCTGCGTTTCATCGAATTGATGGAAACGGGCGAGGGCAGCGAGCTCTTCCGTAAGCATCACATCTCTGGTCAGGTTCTGCGTGACGAGCTACTGCGTCGCGGCTGGATCCACCAATTACGTCAACGCAGCGACGGTCCCGCGCAAGTCTTTTGTCATCCGGATTACGCCGGAGAGATTGGCCTTATCATGCCGTATGAAAAAGACTTCTGCGCCACTTGCAACCGCCTGCGCGTTTCCTCCATTGGTAAACTCCATCTCTGCCTGTTTGGTGAAGGCGGCGTTAACCTGCGCGATCTGCTGGAAGACGATACCCAGCAACAGGCGCTGGAAGCGCGTATTTCAGCGGCGCTGCGGGAGAAGAAACAGACCCATTTCCTGCATCAAAACAACACCGGTATTACGCAAAACTTATCGTACATTGGCGGCTAAAACGTCAAAAGGAGAGATCAGATGAGTCAGGTAAGCACTGAATTTATCCCGACCCGTATTGCTATTCTTACGGTTTCTAATCGTCGCGGTGAAGAAGACGATACCTCCGGTCACTATCTGCGCGATTCGGCGCAGGAAGCGGGCCATCACGTTGTCGATAAAGCCATTGTGAAAGAAAACCGCTACGCTATTCGCGCTCAGGTATCTGCGTGGATCGCCAGCGACGATGTACAAGTGGTGTTGATTACGGGGGGGACTGGCCTGACGGAAGGTGATCAGGCTCCCGAAGCATTGCTGCCGTTGTTCGACCGTGAAGTTGAAGGTTTTGGTGAAGTGTTCCGTATGTTGTCGTTTGAAGAGATTGGCACTTCCACGTTGCAATCTCGTGCGGTAGCGGGCGTCGCTAACAAAACGCTGATTTTCGCCATGCCGGGTTCGACCAAAGCGTGCCGTACCGCATGGGAAAATATCATCGCGCCGCAGCTGGATGCCCGTACGCGTCCGTGTAATTTCCATCCACATTTGAAGAAATAAGTATGTCGCAACTGACCCATATCAACGCCGCTGGCGAAGCGCACATGGTGGATGTCTCCGCCAAAGCGGAAACTGTGCGTGAAGCGCGCGCCGAAGCCTTTGTCACCATGCGCAGCGAGACGCTGGCGATGATTATTGATGGTCGCCACCACAAAGGCGACGTATTTGCCACTGCTCGTATTGCCGGTATTCAGGCGGCAAAACGCACCTGGGATCTGATCCCGCTCTGTCACCCGCTGATGCTCAGCAAAGTTGAAGTCAATTTACAGGCCGAGCCGGAGCACAATCGGGTACGTATAGAAACCTTATGCCGCCTGACCGGGAAAACCGGTGTCGAAATGGAGGCGTTAACCGCGGCCTCCGTGGCGGCGCTTACCATTTATGACATGTGCAAAGCGGTGCAAAAAGATATGGTGATTGGTCCGGTACGTTTGCTGGCAAAGAGCGGCGGCAAGTCGGGTGACTTTAAGGTGGAAGCGGATGATTAAAGTTCTTTTTTTCGCCCAGGTGCGCGAGTTGGTGGGAACAGATGCAACCGAAGTGGCTGCGGATTTCCCAACCGTTGAAGCGTTACGCCAACATCTGACTGCGCAGAGCGATCGCTGGGCGCTGGCGCTGGAAGATGGCAAATTGCTGGCTGCCGTCAACCAGACGCTGGTGAGTTTTGACCATCCGCTGACTGACGGCGACGAAGTAGCTTTCTTCCCGCCGGTAACCGGAGGTTAAGATGGCAGAAACCAAAATTGTTGTCGGTCCGCAGCCATTCAGCGTAGGAGAAGAGTATCCGTGGTTGGCGGAGCGTGATGAAGACGGTGCGGTAGTCACCTTTACCGGTAAGGTGCGCAACCATAACCTTGGCGACAGCGTCAAAGCATTAACCCTCGAACACTATCCGGGGATGACTGAAAAAGCACTGGCAGAAATTGTCGATGAAGCGCGTAACCGCTGGCCGCTGGGGCGCGTCACGGTGATTCACCGCATCGGGGAATTATGGCCGGGAGATGAAATCGTTTTTGTCGGTGTCACCAGTGCGCATCGCAGCAGTGCGTTTGAAGCCGGGCAGTTTATTATGGATTATCTCAAAACCCGCGCACCGTTCTGGAAGCGTGAAGCCACGCCGGAAGGCGACCGCTGGGTTGAAGCTCGGGAGAGCGATCAGCAGGCGGCAAAACGCTGGTAGTTTTTTGTTAGCCGGATAAGGCACCGCTGCGTCCGGCAATTTCACCGCTCAGTACATGCGTTTACGCTGCGTCGATGCACAGCCTCATCATTTTGCAGTATCCTTAAGATATTCCTTATATCTTCAGGAGATCGTCATGGACAGATTCCCACGTTCTGATTCAATTGTACAACCCCGGGCTGGCTTGCAAACTTATATGGCGCAAGTCTATGGCTGGATGACCGTTGGCTTGTTGCTGACCGCATTTGTTGCCTGGTATGCGGCTAATTCCGCGGCCGTGATGGAGCTGTTGTTCACTAACCGTGTCTTTTTAATCGGTCTGATCATCGCGCAATTAGCATTGGTTATTGTGTTATCAGCGATGATTCAAAAGCTGAGCGCAGGTGCAACGACGATGCTCTTTATGCTTTATTCGGCGCTGACGGGTCTTACGCTTTCCAGTATATTCATTGTCTATACCGCTGCTTCTATCGCCAGTACTTTCGTCGTTACTGCCGGGATGTTCGGCGCAATGAGCCTGTACGGTTACACCACGAAGCGCGATTTAAGCGGCTTTGGCAATATGCTGTTTATGGCGTTAATCGGTATTGTCATAGCCTCGCTGGTCAATTTCTGGCTGAAAAGCGAAGCGTTGATGTGGGCAGTCACCTACATCGGCGTGATTGTCTTTGTCGGATTGACGGCGTATGACACGCAGAAACTGAAAAATATGGGTGAGCAGATTGATACCCGCGACACGTCGAACCTGCGCAAATATTCCATTCTTGGCGCGTTAACCTTGTATCTGGACTTCATCAACCTGTTCCTGATGTTGCTGCGGATCTTCGGCAACCGCCGTTAATTCTTTTTTCACCATCAATATCCCGGCCATGTGTCGGGATTTTTTTCTTACGAAAAAACGACACTTAACAAGTACCAGGTATAAAATATGCCTTATGAGCGAGCGGAAGCGTTTTCCGTATCCATAAATACAAAAGTATTTTGTATGCGTGGTTTTGAATTTATTGATGGTAAGTATTAATGTTTTTTCTAAGGACAACTAAAAGAATGGAATCATACTCGCAAAACAGCAATAAATTAGATTTTCAGCACGAGGCCAGGATATTAAACGGCATATGGCTCATTACAGCTTTGGGTTTGGCGGCAACCGCAGGACTGGCCTGGGTAGCGAAGCATCTTGAAATTACGGCAACAAAATATGATTCACCGCAAATGTATGTCGCCATAGGATTATTATTACTTTGTATGTATGGTTTAAGTAAGGATATCAACAAGATAAATGCCGCCATCGCAGGCCTAATATATCTGTTTTTACTCTCTTTGGTGGCGATTGTCGTTGCTAGTTTAGTTCCTGTATCTGCCATTATCGTCGTGTTCAGCACCGCGGGCGCGATGTTTTTAATCAGTATGCTGGCCGGTTTATTATTTAATGTTGATCCTTGTTCTCATCGTTTTATCATTATGATGATGTTGACAGGGTTGGCCCTGGTGATCATCGTGAATGCCGCATTAATGAGTGAACGGCCCATTTGGGTAATAAGTTGCTTAATGATTGTGTTATGGTCAGGCATTATCTCGCATGGACGAAATAAGCTCCTTGAACTGGCAGGAAAATGCTATAGCGAAGAGTTGTGGAGTCCGGTTCGTTGCGCTTTTACAGGTGTATTAACACTCTATTACTATTTTATCGGCTTCTTTGGGATTCTTGCAGCAATAGCGATAACGCTTGTCTGGCAAAGGCATACGCGGTTTCATATTTAACGCACTTTCGACTTACGTTTAGAAATGTAGTATCTGAAATATAATAGTGGAGAATATCATGCAGTTAGTTTGTACCATCGATAAAAAATATATGGATAAATTTATGGCTATACTGTTTTCAGGAGTGTTACATTCCTTGAAAGAAGGTTCAATAACTATAGATGAATCTGAACTACTTGTTTTTAGACCTTTTATTTCCAGGCTTTTGCACAAAAATAGTTGTGATAAAGAGTTAATAGATATAATCGATCTTGGTTGTGAGTTTGAAGATATTGAGTCCCTGGTTCCTGAGCATCTTGATGATGCTATAAAAAACTTAATAACCAAAGTAAGTGATTTTACATATGCAACAAAAGATAATTATCCCTTGAGTGATAAAATGGAACATGCAGTATCTTTTATGTTTACAAATAACAACGGGCATGATGTGCATTAATGTGGAATGCTAATAAATTGACCATAATTATGTATTCTTAGAATAGTATTGCAAATGTTAATTATGAAAATAAATATTGTGGATTATAATGAAAAATAAAATCGAGTTTGATCAGGCTATTAAAAATGCTTATCTCGATATGGCGTTTCCCAACTTTGCATTTGTGATGGAGAAGTATAACTCATTAAAATATAAAGGCATAATTACTGAGTTGAGTTCACGGTTTGATGTAAGAGATAACACTGAATTAAATAATGATGTTTGTTTTTCATTAGAAGTTGTTTTGCAAGAAGGTATTGCCTTTTTATATATGTCTTTTGTCGGGCAATATGCATTTATAATATTCAAAAACGACGTTATAACAAAACATGCAAATATAAATGCAGATGTAGCAGGTTTAATTGATATATTGCTTTGTCATGAATTCATGATTTTGGATAAAGAATTTTTACTAAGTGAAGTTAGTTGCGATATTTGTCCGTTTTTAGTCGAAGCAAATAATAAATATTTAAATTATTTATTCGCTCGTGGATTGAAAATAAAATAGCGTTATTGTTAACTAGTTTAAGATATTGAAATTTGTTATTTAACATATCAGGATGTTCTATGTTAATAAAGTTAATTGATTTACAAACTATCAAGATTTTCGAAAAAATAAACTCATCTTCATCCGATTTAAGTAAGGAAATAAAAATAAAATCGCCGCTTCTAATTCCCTATGAAAATCAAGGGGTAACATTTTATTGTGATGAGCTATATGTATTTGATTCCGATGGTTATATTGTATTTGGTCATGATTTAGATGGTTATTTTATTGTTAGCGTAAAAAACAAGAAAGTTTATTACTTGTATGATATAGACGAATGCGCAAATTTTACGATGATGTATTGCAATTCTGGAATAAATGATTTTATTATATTCAATAATATTTTTATGCAGGCGGTTTTTAAACAATCAGAATTGATGGAAAAACAATTGTTAACAGATGATGAAATTTTATCAGATGCAATGGATGCTATATTTACCCAATGCGACAGTGAGGCTATGAAAGATGATGCCTTCTGGGGCTTAAGATGCTACGAGCTTCGCGACGGCTTTTTTCCTTTAAATGATGCCAAAATTAAATTTTATAGTGAAATGGAAAAAGGTCCTCATCAAGGCAAAAGTGAATCCATTCACAAGAGCAAGTTGAACAAAAATGATTAAATGAGAGGCTCTTCACATCGCCGCTTCATTATTCGTCCAGAAAAAGATGATTATCCCTTAAGTGATGAAATGGAAAATGTGGTTTCCTTGGGATTTAGCAATAATAAGGATTTGCAGAATGTTTAAAGATAAAACTGTCGCAGCGGAAATTAGTGCATTAATGCTTGAGATTGGTGCGAAATTAGATAATTCCGTTTCAGTTGTTCAGATAAGTTGTGATGAATCTGAGTTTAATATTTATCGGGCCGCCGTTGGTGAAATTATGGGGCGCATGCTAATCGACATCATGAACCCCATTTATAAACAGCATCCCGAACTTAAACAAAAAGAACTTAACTAAACTTCACATCGCCGCTTCATTTTTCGCCCGCAGCTTCTTCGCCTGGCTTTCCAGTAACAGGTAACAGATCAGCGCCAGCAGCAGTGGGATAAAGTAATACAGCACACGATAAGCGAGTAGGGCGGCGATAATTGTGCCTTTAGATGTATGCTCCCCTGCCAGTAGCGCGATAAACACCGCTTCCAGCACACCAATTCCCGCCGGAATATGCA
>OATB01000918.1_pt1 | contig 13307 bp, 14 predicted proteins | sample 1494941 | NCBI WGS metagenome assembly OATB01 (sample SAMEA2579931, study PRJEB22360) | human gut metagenome | reverse complement strand
TGTTCATCTGTTTTGCTGGCATATACACCAATGTGATGTTCTTCCACTTCCACCTTTGCTGGCACGAAATGATATTTTCTGGAGATCGCATCCGGTAATTGTTTCCATCCCTTCTCACCGAATTCTTCTTCTAATTCGGTCTCGGACAAATAGTGGTCGATCCGCTTGATCGGAAGTCCGGAAAGATCAGCTTCTTTATTTCCTTTGCGTTTTGGCTGCTTTGGAAATTTGAGTTCCAGATCTTCCGGCTCTGATACACTAAAATCACATACCGCTTCGGCTTCGTTAAAAAATACGATGCTTCCATCCACTTCGCGAGCATCCATCATCACTCCCAAAAGTGTATGAAGAAATGAAGCAGATGCCTGGTCTGTGATTTCCAATATGAGGTGGTTTCTACCTCTGATCATAGCAGCCGTTTTATGATTCGGTGCTATATTTTCTGACTGGATTGCAGAAGAAGGAACTTCCATAAAATTTGGTGTGTTGTCAGCAGCTGCCAGAAAAGCTTCCCGAGCTTTTCGGAGTCTCCAGTAATAACTCGCTTTCGTAATGTCGTGCAGCTGACACCATTCATTAATTTTCATGCCCTGAGGGCGATTTTGACAATCTCTGACCAGTTCGGCCCATTCACTCAAACGAGTTTGCTGTGCAACTAAACATGTATGAGATTTCATGACTCACCTCCTGTAGTCTGGTCAAAAAAGTTGAGCACTAAACTTTTTTGACTTTATAGTGATATGTCTAGTATCTCACATATGATGATTTTGAAAAGGTACTTACTATTTGGCGTTTACTTCATTTGTACTTTGTGTACTGGTTTCTTTTCTCTTGCCATAATAAAAGGTCTCCTATGATTTTTTATTTTACCATAGAAAACCTTATAAATCCTTATTTACAGAAAAACCTTCACAGACTCATTATTTCGGAAAGTAAATTTACGCAATCGTATTTCTCGCCCGCTGTTGACATGTCTTTTTTTTAACTTTTATAATAAAATAAGAGGGAAAAGCCAAATTTTCATGACTTTTCCCCTTTCATTCTCATAGAAGAATCTTATTTACATACTTTTATTCATAGTCTCGATTAGTAGCTTAGCTAGTCCAAGAAATCGTCCGAATCTCAGTCTCAAAGATATATTTAATTTGTTAACCCCAAATCTTCCATATACCTCCCAACCGCATCCCCCCAATCCGGCAACCTCTCAAATCCTTCTACCCTCAACTTCTCCTTATCCAACCGACTATTAAACGGCCTGGCAGCCTTAGAAACCCCATACTCCTCCGTACTAACCGGAATCACACTTAATCGTTCCTCACTATACTCATCATGTCCCAAAGCAACAGCCTGACGGAATATTTCCTTGGCAAAATCATACCAGCTGATATACCCACCTTCATTTGTAGCATGATAATATCCATACTTATCTGTTTCAATCATATCAATCAAAAGTCTCGCCAGATCAAAAGTATAAGTAGGTGTACCAATTTGATCATTTACAACTTTCAATTCTGTTACTTTTTTTCCAACATTCAACATAGTTTTAATAAAATTATTCCCGTTCTTACCAAATACCCAGGCGATACGGACAATAAAATAATCATCTATTGATTGTGATACAGCCAGTTCTCCGGCGAGCTTAGTTTCTCCATAGACATTAAGCGGTTTGTAATCCTTACAATCTGGCTGCCATGGCGTTGTGCCCTGACCATCGAACACATAGTCAGTGGAAATGTACATCATTTTACAATGAAGATCTTTACAAACATTTGCAATATTTTCTGTGCCAACAACATTTACCAGATGAACTTTTTCCCTATTTGATTCATCTTCAGCAGCATCCACTGCTGTCCATGCGGCGCAGTGGATGACAGCGTCCGGTTTCACCTCGATTAACACGTTTTTTACAGAAGTGAAATCTGTAATATCCATTTCTTCGATATCGACACCGATCGCTTCGTGATTTCGTTTAAGCAGCTCGTTCATGCAATCATGACCAAGTTGTCCTTTAACACCGGTAACTAATACTTTCATATCTATAAACCGCCTTTCTGCGAAAGGCACCGATGGGATCATGAAACTTTTCAAATCCCATCTTCCTTTCGTGCTTTTATCTTGTTATGCTCCTCTTGTAGGCCACTGGCATACTACAGAACCTGAGGAGGTGTGTGGTGGGGGTGTATAGCCGTAACCCCGTATATCTATATAGGTCGGTCATCCGTTAAGGCAACAATCAATGGCGCAAAAACGTAGCCCGTAAACTTATCTCTTCCATAGTTGACTCCATTTCGCTGGAAGACCAGTCCCTGCCAGCCCTACAAATACTTTTGTAGAAGGAACTCTTTGTTTAAAATCTTTCGTAAAAACTGCTGTGGACTTGATGTACACAAAACCTAGATCTATGCCTGCATCGGGATTACCGATACCAATGGTCGGACTCAGTACAAACAAACTTTAGCGGTCTACATACATCTTTTCATAATAATTCTGATATTCCCCAGAAATAATGGTTTCCCACCATGTTTTATGATCCAGATACCACTGTATCGTTTTTTTAATTCCATCTTCAAATTTTGTTTCCGGCAGCCATCCTAACTCATTGAGAATTTTGGTAGGATCGATAGCATAGCGCATATCATGGCCCTTACGGTCTTTGACATAGGTAATCAGGCTTTCTGGCTTATCCAGTGATTTACAAATAATTTTAACAATATCGATATTTTTCATTTCGTTATGACCGCCTACATTATAGACTTCGCCTACACGTCCGTTGTGAATGATTAAATCTATTGCTTTGCAATGGTCTTCTACATAGAGCCAGTCACGAACATTCAACCCTTCCCCGTATACCGGCAGCGGCTTATCGTTTATTGCATTGGCGATCATCAGAGGGATTAATTTTTCTGGAAAATGATAAGGTCCATAGTTGTTGGAACATCTGCTGATAGTAACCGGTAGCCCATAAGTTCGGTGATAAGCGAGAACTAATAAATCCGCGCTTGCTTTTGAGGAACTGTAAGGACTGCTGGTGTGGATCGGTGTTTCTTCCGTAAAGAATAAGTCGGGACGGTCTAGTGGAAGGTCGCCATATACTTCATCGGTAGATACCTGGTGATATCTCTGGATTCCATATTTGCGGCAGGCATCCATAAGGATTGCCGTTCCTTTGATATTGGTATCCAAGAAAACTTCCGGATTTTCGATAGAACGGTCTACATGGCTTTCAGCGGCAAAGTTCACAACCATATCAGGATGCTTTTTTTCAAATAATCCGTAAACTGCTTCACGGTCAGTGATGCTTATCTTGACAAAGTCAAAGTTGGAATGATCCATGACCGGTGCCAGCGTTGAGAGATTACCGGCATAAGTCAGACAATCTAAGCAAACAATACGATAATCAGGGTAATTATTTAACATGTGGAATACGAAGTTGGAGCCAATGAATCCTGCTCCGCCAGTTACGATAATATTCATAGTCTATATTCTCCTTTGATTTTAGTTTTACATAATCTTAGTGAAGGATGTCCATGTATTTTCCATCTAAGACATCTTTCAGATATTGGCCATATTGATTTTTCTTCAAAAATTCATATACCTTTATTAGGTCATCCCTTGTAATCCAGCCATTTAGGTAAGCTATTTCTTCCAGGCAGGCAATCTTGCGGTGCTGATGAGATTCTATGGTTTTGACAAAATTAGTGGCTTCTACAAGGCTTTCATGTGTACCTGTATCCAGCCAGGTAAATCCTTGACCCAATAGTTCAACGTTTAGGTTATTATTTTCTAAGTAAATGCGGTTTAGGTCCGTGATTTCCAGTTCGCCCCGGGCACTGGGCTTTAAGTTTTTAGCATATTCTACGACCTTATTATCATAGAAATACAGACCGGTTACACAATAATTGCTCTTTGGCTGCACGGGCTTTTCTTCAATGGAAATGGCTTTTCCCTCAGAATTGAATTCCACGATTCCAAATCGTTCCGGATCATCCACGTAGTAACCGAAGACAGTAGCGCCTTTGCCAGTTTCTGAATTTTTGACTGCAGCATTAAGCCGTTTTTTTAGGCCGTGACCTGCGAAGATATTGTCTCCTAGTACCATGGCGACGGTATCATTGCCGATGAATTCCTCACCGATGATAAATGCCTGTGCCAATCCGTCCGGACTTGGCTGTATGGCATACGATAAATTAGTCCCGAATTGATGTCCATCCCCCAACAGCTCTTTGAAACGTGGTGTATCCTGAGGCGTAGAAATAATCAGAATATCACGTATGCCTGCATTCATCAGAACTGACATAGGGTAATAGATCATAGGTTTGTCGTAAATGGGTAATAATTGTTTTGACGTAACCATAGTTAGTGGATATAGGCGGGTACCGGAACCGCCTGCAAGTATAATACCTTTCATAATTAAATTCTCCTTTTAAAATTGATTTTTATCTTCAGCATAATGAAATTCCATCGAGTATAAATTCATTATAAAAGGTGCCCTAAGGGCACCTTCAAGTACTTTTTAAAAAATTTTCCTAAAATGTAATATTAAATTCGTGTTTCACCATTTAAATTCGCGTTTGACGATTTTAGTGTTACACTTTTCATGGTATGATTCTTGGTAAGTGGATTCTCTATCAAAGGAGAATTAGTTATGTCTAATAAAAAAACATATGATCAAAAACACCTAACGACAAGCCAAAGAATTCATATCGAAAAGGGGCTAAATGATGGTCTGTCATTGATCCTGGACATCCTCTCCGCTGTGTCAGGTTTAAGGAATGTTCCTTACGTTTTCTTTGCGACAAACCGAATTGCGTAAAAGTCTGCAAATTTAAAAAATTTCCTAAAAAATTATAAATTTCTACAAATAAAAATCCCAGCATCCTTCGTAATATAAAAACCACCAGTTGTTTTCTTCTTCACAAAAGAACGAAAATCTTTGAAACGATCTACAATGTACTGATTTTGATTTCCGTGGCAGGAGAGTACATAGGAGATTAGCGTTTCTGAGTCGGGAACAAGCAGGGAATCATCGTAGGATTTCCAGAGAACTTCCGAAAAGAAAGGAGATAATATCTCATTTCCATTTTCACGTCCGAACCGTTCATACAGCTTATCGGCGGAAAGGACAATACGATCGTCAAAATCAGATACAAGCTGGCTCACTTCATTCATGTGCAGGCTTCCATAGGTACTGCAGATAAATGTTCCCCCATTCTTTAAGACACGGATTACTTCCCTGCATACCTGAGCAATATCTTCACAGTAGAATAGTACATGGTTGGCGAGAACCAGATCAAAGCTGTTATCTTTATATGGAATGTGACAACAATCGAAAGTGTTAAAATCAAATCGGGACTCTTCAGAACCGATACTTCGGCGGGTATCACGCAGCATTCCTTCAGAAATATCGGAAAGTGTGATATGAATATGAGACGGTATAATAGAAAAGTTTTCTGCCCACAGAGTACCATCACCGCATCCCAATTCCAAAATATTGTTTCCAGATTTTATGTGACATTGTTCGTAGATCCATGGAAACCAGCCTTGTGTATTTTTCGAGTACAAATGATGAAGGTTAATTCTTGCGGCTATGTTAGAAGCATTTTGGTATTGGTTTTTTAAGCTCTTTTCCATGCCCATCACATGGATCAGTTCCAGCATATGGCACCAATCCACTGTTTTTTGTTCTTGCAGGGATTGGGATGTATCCCGTATTGTTTGTGCAACCAATTGCATTTGTTCAATGCGGTCCTCCACAAGCTTCAGCTGAAGATTTAGTGAATCCACCATAAAATGTTCATCTGTATTCGTAATTGTCATTTCCCGGATATCATCCAGCGAAAATCCTAAATATTTGAGCAAGAGTATCTGCTGTAATCTGGCAAAATCGTCGTATGTATAGAAACGTGCACCTGAATCATTGACGTAAGATGGCTTTAGAATCTGATGTTCATCATAATAGCGCAGTGTTTTCTTCGTAATATGGGAGAGGCTTGCAAATTCACCGGAAGAATAATAACCTGGTATTTTCATCCACATTAATTCCTTTCATATTAAATAATAAAACTATTATATATAGTAAAGTCCGTGACTTCAATAGAAACCTGCTGCTATACCATTTAAAAAGAAGTAAAGGCATAAGAAAATTATTGAAACATCAAAAAACCTGCCGCCCAAAAAGGCAGCAGGCTCATAACCCAACAGTATACCCAATATTCACAAACATTTCTGTATTATTTCTTGTCTACTAAAAACAGTACCGGTGACAGAGATTTAAATGTCACAGTTACTTCCTGATCCTCCACACTATCCGGTGTAAGTACTTCCCACTTGTCATCTTTCTGTAAATGAAGAACTTTTACGTTTTCATCTTTCTGGATGCTTGGGATAGCAAAAGTAATAGAAACTTCATCAAAATCAACTCCATCCAGGCTTACGTCAACTGCATAAGCAATTGCCATATTCTTCAGGGAAGGATCAACTGTTGCAGGATCTACGGTTACTTTTGTTTTTGTGATTTTCAATTTACTGATATCGATGCTCTTGCCATTTACCATTACTTTAGTTGCTTTTACGTTAACGGTAGGACTAGGAGCAGCGAATGCTGACATTGTAAAGGAAAGCATTAATGCGAATGCCAATACAAGAGAGCCAATTCTTTTTATGTTTTTCATTTCAGTTACCTCCATTTTGCGTTAAATTATATTGTGAATACCCCTACAGAAATGTAAGTGTATACTGTCCACCAATTTGAGGAAAGTTTTATTTTTGCTTTGTGTAGAAGAGATCCAGAACCATTTCTTTCAGTCCCTTTTCATCTGCATGGAATTCAGCATAAATTTTCCCCTCGGTAAGCTTTCCGGGAACCATATGGAAATTCTCATCTCCAAGGCCGGATTTTGCGAATTTGTCAAATAAAGTCTGCATTTGAGCAGTGTTTAAATCGGTTACTACATATTTCTGAATCTGTTTATAAAGAGTCAGGATACTAAATGGATCCTTCGATGTTTCAGACGCCAGCTTTTTCGTAAATGCAGTAATATATTGTTTTTGACGCTGTATTCTCAACTGATTGGAATCCAATTTGTCAGTATCGCGGTATTTTACATATTGTAAAGACTGTTTTCCTTTTAAATCAACAGTTTTTCCTTTTGCCAAAACGGGATCCTGACTGGTAAGGTCTTCCAGTACCTCTACGGATACCCCTCCGATAGCATCGTTAATAGTAGGAATAGCAGCCATTTTCATTGCAACATAATGGTCAATTTTAATGCCGCCAAATAAATTTGACACCGCTTTCACTGTGTTCAGACAGCTTTGTTCCTTACCATCCCCGTATCCATGGGAAAGTGCGATCTGAAGATTTGCGGTTCGAAAATATTCTCCATAGATATCCAGCATATCAACATCTGTCATGGTATCCCGGTTTATACCAATAATCTGGCTCTTTCCGGTATCTTTGTCGGAAACGACTAAGAATAAGCAGTCAGCCATACCGCTATCCCCCAGGGAATCAACAGTACCATCTTCCTGTTCATTGTTTACGTTATCAATGCCCATGAACAATGTCGTCTCAATATTGGATTTCAGAGTATAAGTTTCTTTGTTATATGTAACCTTGGATTCGGCTTTTTTTGTTTCGCCTTGATTTTTTGTTTCTGCCGCATGTACAAACTGTGTACTGCACAGTAAATAGGTTATACTAAGAATACAGGTAAAAATCAGTACTAATTTCTCTAATATAGTAAAACCTCTTTCTTTGTACATAAATAAACCACCACCTTTCATTTGGATTTAGGATATCTCTTTTAGAAGAATTTGTCAATGAATTTATGTGATTTAGTACAAGAAACAGCAGTAGATTTGGCAGGAAAAAGGTATCATAAAATAAGATATTGAATGGACAGACTTTTAAGATTATATAACGCAAATATTAATAAAAATAAATAGAATATTTTTACATGCTATGGTATCATTATAAATTAGTCTCGTGCTCCATCCGGACAGCACTGTCACGATCGGTACTGCCCGGATGGAGTACGAGTCATTGCTTTAACAGAAAAGAAAAACAAAGCAAGGAAGTTAATCATTATGAAAGCACTCATTTTTAAAGATTTTAAAGAATTTATTTTTGCTTACGGTCTCAGCGGTATTCTGTTTGGGGCCGGAATTGTACTTATATATCTCTTGATTCTGTGGAGCATTAAAAAATTCCTTAATCCCCAGCTGAAAATAAAAGCATCTCTATTACCGGTTATTTATATCTTTTCTGTATACTGTTATCTGGTATTGGAGATCGCTTATTTTTCCAGGGAACCGGGATCACGATCAAGGGCGGACCTAATGATTGGAGCTACGTTTCAGAATACTCCCAGGGCAATTTCGTATATCATTGAGAACGTCATTATGATGATTCCTTTAGGAGTATTGGTGCCTGTTATATGGAAGCAGGTTCATACAGTCTGGAGATGTCTTGCTGTGGGATTTCTTACAAGTCTGGCGATCGAAACATTTCAGTTTGTCTCTGAAAGGGGATATTTTCAGACGGATGATATTCTTACAAATGTATTAGGGACATTTATTGGTTATCTGATCTATCTATGCATCTTAAAGGTGTGGATTAAGCTTGGTTGTAATCATTAGGACGAAGGAAATCTTTCTCCAATCCGAACCATCCCCCCATCCATCTTCACCAACCCTGACAATGTCACCAAAACCTGTCCCGGTATATAGAACACCCAAACCATACTGGGTGCAATCCGGTACCAGCTGTCCAGCCATCCACCTCTGCTTAATTCCACATATAATGTCAAATTTCCGATCCCCACATGTATATCACAGAACAGCAGCAGGCAGATTCCGAGGGCAAACAGTCCCATCTGCCCCTTCCATGAGTGGTACAAATTGAACAATAGGCAGAAGAAATATACCGCAGCAAGAGCAGCAGTGCTGTTTATGTCAATGGAAACCAGCCGGCAGATCAGGCTGAATATCAGGCTGCCTGCAACGCCGAATCCAAGCATGGAAAATACGTTCTTCTGAATAATTTTACAGTAGCAGATCTGTACAATCAAAAACATACAAATTCCGAGGAAATATAATTTTGTGAATATAAGAAAATAATCTGCAAATAATGAGAAAAACAAAGATGCAGTAATTAAAATGAAATAGTGGCCTGGGGGTTTTGCACTCAGATGATACCAGATGCTGAAAAACAGGCAGGTCAGGACGGTGCAGAATTTTAATATTGTAATAGGCAGGTGTGGAAATAATCCCAGGAAATCGGATAAAAATATCAGAGAATAAAAAGATATCTCGATTAAAAGAAAACACTTCAAAGAAAATTTTTCCATCGGCCGCCACCTCTTTTTTGCATTATTTGTTATGTATCTTCACATTTGACAACATAACCATAATATTGCCAACATAACCATAAAATAAACGTTAAAATAGTATAAAGTTTTGCTTTTGCCTTGTATGGATGTAACACTTATGCTAGAATAGGGGGAGTATTATGAGGCACCTTATTTACAGTAAATGTACGTAGGTCAGGGGTTTCGATATTACAAAGGAGGAGATATCTTTGGAAAAAGAAATGAGTTTTATTAATAAACGCATAATTCCGGATTTTGCAAGCCCGCTGTTCAGACAGGCGAAAGAATTCGATGAATTGATGATGATGTATAATTGTGCAATACGTGAAATAAAAACGAAACTGGAAGTGCTGAATGACGAGTTATCCGTAAGGTATAACCGCAATCCTATTGAATTTATTAAATCCAGGATTAAAAAGCCTATCAGTATTGCTAATAAACTCCAGAGCAGAGGGCTGGAGGTATCGATAGATTCTGTTGTGAATAATTTAAATGACGTAGCAGGTATCCGTGTTATCTGCTATTTTATTGATGATATTTATGATGTGGCGAAAATGTTGGCAAGGCAGGATGATGTTAAGCTTCTGGAAGTGAAGGATTATATCCGCAATCCCAAAGAAAATGGATATCGCAGCCTGCATATGATCGTTGAGGTGCCGGTATTCTTTTCCAAGGCTAAACAGAATATGAGGGTAGAGGTGCAAATCCGTACCATTGCCATGGATTTCTGGGCAAGTCTGGAGCATCAGCTTCGTTATAAAAAGAATATAGAAGACATCAAAGACAGCGAGGATATCAGCCTGGAACTTAAGAAATGTGCAGAGGTTATTGCTGACACCGATTGCAAAATGCAAAATATTCGTGAACGGATTGGGGTTTTCACAGAACTGACATAATTTGTTGTTATACTTCATACAGAATACAGGTTCGGAGGTTGGAGATAATGGATAAATTAAAAGTTTTAGTTGTAGATGATGAAAGCAGAATGAGAAAGCTGGTAAAAGACTTTCTGATAAAAAAAGATTTTGTTGTGTTAGAGGCGGAGAACGGAGCAGAAGCTCTGGACGTTTTCTTTGAAGTAAAGGATATAGCACTGGTGATTCTGGATGTGATGATGCCTAAAATGGATGGGTGGCAGGTATGCAGGGAAATTCGTACCTATTCTAAGGTGCCGATTATCATGTTAACTGCAAAAAGCGATGAGCGGGATGAACTTCTGGGATTTGAACTTGGCGTTGATGAGTATATTTCCAAACCCTTCAGTCCAAAGATTCTGGTTGCCAGGGTAGAAGCGATACTTAGGAGAACGAATTCTATTTCACCGGATGAGATTATTATTGCCGGAGCTATTGAGATCAATAAGGCAGCACATCTTGTAAAGGTGGACGGTAAGCCAGTGGATTTGAGTTATAAAGAATTTGAGCTGTTGGCATATTTTGTGGAGAACCAGGGACTGGCACTTTCCAGAGAGAAGATTCTAAATAGTGTTTGGAACTATGATTACTTTGGCGATGCCAGAACGATTGATACACACGTGAAAAAACTCCGCAGTAAATTAGGCGAAAAAGGTGATTATATCAAAACGATCTGGGGGATGGGTTACAAGTTCGAGGTGGAGTAGATGAAGCATTCAATACGGAGACAAATGGCCCTTATCTTTATCGGACTGGTAGTGCTTATGCTGGTCGCAAACTGGCTTATTAATAACTTTTTCCTGGAAAGCTACTATGTAGTAAAAAAGGAAAAGGTCCTGGTAAAAGTTTTTCAGGAAATAAATAAAGGCGATATTGATAATAACTATAATACAAATGAATTCTGGGAAAATTTAAACAGCCTGTGCGGTCAGAATAACATTAATCTTGCGATTCTCAATGAGAACTTACTGCCCTTGTACACGAGTAATGATAGCAAGGAAGTTAAAAATATGGTTGGCAGGGTTTTTGGATATGTTATGGGATTTGATAATTCTGACATCAGTATACTGAGACAGGGAGATAACTTTCTTGTCCAGAAAAACTGGGATGACATATCGAAATCAGAGTTTCTGGAAATGTGGGGCATATTAGATTCCAATGATTATGTGATCATGCGGATTCCCCTGGACAGTATCCGTGACAACGTTAAAATCTCAAATGAATTCCTGACGTACATCAGCGTCGTTTTCATTTTACTTGCGATTATTATTATCTGGTGGCTCTCTAATCACATTACAGCGCCAATTCTGGAGCTTACTGATTTGTCAAAACGGATGGCAGGTTTAGATTTTAACGCAAAATATAAAAGCGGCGGAAAAAATGAAATCGGACAGTTAGGAGATCATTTTAATCAGATGTCGGAAACGCTGGAGACAACAATTTCTGAGTTAAAGACAGCGAATAATGAACTACTGAAGGATATTGAACAAAAGATACAAATTGATGAAATGCGTAAAGATTTCCTGTCAAATGTGTCTCATGAGTTAAAGACGCCGATTGCCCTGATCCAGGGATATGCGGAAGGCTTACGGGAATGCATAAATGATGATGAAGAAAGCAGGGACTTCTATTGTGAAGTAATCATGGATGAAGCATCGAAGATGAATCAGATGGTCAAAAAGCTCCTGACATTAAATCAACTTGAGTGCGGACAGGAAAAAGTCGTTATGGAGCGGTTTGATTTAACAGCCCTGGTACGTGGAGTTGTACAGTCAGCAGGTATTCTGGGACAGCAGAAAGGCGCAAAAATTATTTTTGAACAGGAGCAGCCTGTTTATGCGTGGGCAGATGAATTTAAAATAGAAGAAGTCATCACTAATTATGTCAGCAATGCACTCAATCATGTGGCAAATGAAATGATTGTTGAAGTTAAGATCTGTAATATAAATCAAAAAATTCGTGTTTCTGTATTTAATACAGGGCTTCCCATACCGGAAGAAGATCTGGATAAGATCTGGATTAAATTTTATAAGGTGGATAAAGCCAGAACCCGTGAGTATGGCGGAAGTGGTATTGGCCTGTCCATTGTAAAAGCGATCATGGATTCCTATCGACAAAAATGTGGTGCAATAAACTACGATAATGGAGTGGAATTCTGGTTCGAATTGGATGGGGATGAAGCCAGAGGAGCGGAAAATGAAGCGTGATCATATTATATGTACCTGCATTGGAGTGACGGCAGGGCAAATCGAAGATGTCGTATATGGAGGAGCCAGAACATTTGAAGATGTACAGAAGGTCCTTCACATAGGTGAGCAGTGTATCAAATGCCGGGAGATGGCAGGTTTTATGATTGAAAGTCTTGCAGAAGAGCTGTACGGGGAATAACTTATTATACACAAAAGTTAGGCACAGTTCCAAGGAACCGTTATTTTAGATGTTCGGATTTGGAGCACATGCAAGATTACGTCTTAAGTAATATTTAGACACAAATCAAATACATGTGGTAATGTGGAAAATAAAACACTATATATAGTAGTAATGAGTATATTAAAAATTCCGGAGAAAATTCTTCGGAATTTTTTGTAAAAAAAGGTATTTTTATAGTTGACAATTGATGAACGAAATGGTATTATATCAAAGTCGCTTAAAGCAAACGACAAGAAATACGAAAAAGTGCAGTATGTGTAAGGAATTTTATTGAATAACGCATATAAAACTTTTTGAAAAAGTTGTTGACAAGCACTTGGCAGTGTGATAAAATATAGAAGTTGCGCTAAAGAGTACAACAACAAAGAAAAACAAGCAGAACCTTGATAATTGAACAGTGAAACAACCTTGAAAGATTCTATTAAAAGAGATTTCAAAATTAAGAACCGACACATTCGTGTGTCAACCTTAAAACAGTAATAAAAGGGATAAAATTAGCTAGTAGTTGATTTTTGAACTAAGATCAAAACTTTATTTGAGAGTTTGATCCTGGCTCAGGATGAACGCTGGCGGCGTGCTTAACACATGCAAG
>OATB01000912.1_pt1 | contig 13419 bp, 18 predicted proteins | sample 1494941 | NCBI WGS metagenome assembly OATB01 (sample SAMEA2579931, study PRJEB22360) | human gut metagenome | reverse complement strand
GGTATACAAAGCCCATCGTTGAAAAAATTTTATCCATATTTTTTGAAAAATGCAAACATCATGTCGCCATCTTCAGCAAAAATCATTTATCTCGTCACCTTCCTCAATTGCGCTTCCGCGTATGCTTCTTCCTGCCAGCACTTTGTTACCAGTTTATCAATGACGTCCGCATACCCTTTATACCACTGATAATCGGTCAGGTCTGGTACCAGCTTCTGGACATGACGTCGTGCCAGCGTGGTCGGTAAACGACTAAACCGGTTTCCATTACAACGCCCACAAATCTTATATACCGGTACGCCATGAAACCGGGTTCTTTTTTCATCCAGAACAATCCCTTTACCCTTACACCCTCTGCACGCTGTGCTGACTTCGCCCTTACCATGGCAATGCTGACATAGTTCCTTCACCCATTCTTCCTTGATTACAGATTCCCCGCATCTGTAGTGTTTCACCACTTCGCGCAATACATTATAAAATCCCGTACCTGAACAATGCTCACAGCGAGCCTTACTTGCCGCAGACCTGGAGTAATCAGCAAAGGCAAAATTCACGAGGTAAGGAATAATCTGTAACCGGATTTCTTCACTCAATTTGTTCAATGTCGGGTTATCCAGTGCCATCGCGTAATTTAGCAGGCCTTCAATCGCAAACTGAGAGTCCTGAACACCAACTTTTGCCAGAAATAAGGCCAACCCAAGTGGTGCTTTCGACTGCACCATCCCCTGCGCTGCCATTACATCCGTAATTGTTAAACAACCGGTGCCTGTCGCTGGAGCGTCATCGCTCAATTTTGGAGATTTTGGGGAGTAATATTTTGGTAAGGCTTCAAGGTTCATGCTCGTTCTCCACTTACGCCAGTACGCCAGTTGCCAGCGCGCGATCGATAAAACGAAATATCAGCTCCAGTTGGGAGCCATACTTCTCTTCAAATGCCACTGTATCCGTATGCAGCTCGTTGTGATGCTTTCTGCACAAAGGCAACACAAAGAGATCATGTGCTTTTGTTCCCATTCCGCCCTGCCCGTGACCAATCAGATGATGCGGATCGTCGGCTGGCATACCGCAGCAAGCACACGGCTGTGTCTTAACCCAACGTGTGTATTTCTCCTTAACCCAGCGGCGACGTTTAGGCAGCTTCATGAAAGATTCCGGAGACTCTGGATCAACGGTGATGATTACCACCGTCTTTTCCTGTGGTGGTTTTTGTTGCTGGTGGGCGTAAGGCAACGGTGCAAGATTTTTTGTGCGTTGTTTCAATATGCTGGTGGCGGTCTGCTCTCCCGGTACGATGTCGCTTTCGCGGTACACCGAGCAGATTTTTTCCGCTGGTAATCCCAGCGAACGACGCGATACAGCCTCAGGTAGTGCATCCACCACCTGATTGCAGACCGCCCACCAGGATAATTCAGCCAAAGATAATTCCCGCTCCTGCGTACCGCTTATTGCGTGACGGATGACGTCAATCACCCATGCTGTCAGATTTTGTTGAGCAAGCAGCTCCAGTGATTCCGATGTCTGGTCACGCAGTTGGTTGTCGCAGTGCCAGCACAACACCATTGCGCCGGTACCATAACGGTGAATGACTGTTTCAGTGTGATGGTAATCGCCATTAGGCCACTGGCAGGATGTAACATGACGTAATAGCCAGTCGGACAATGCGCCAACGCCGCCAGCAGCACGAATCACCCGTTCGTTACTAAAAAACGGCAGCAATGTTTTGTCTTCCGCCAGCGGCTGGCGAACGGCAGGAACGACTCCGGATGGCAGATTACGCATGCTTTTTGGTTCCGGTTCCACCAGCACTCGAGGATTATGAAATATCTGTATGGATTCACGGCCCGGCTTAAGGACCACCAGCCCAAGCTCAGGCACCAGAACAGGTCTAAGTAATACCCGCACGTTACCTCCAGATCCGTTGCTGGAAAGTGCGGGACGCACGTGGTGGGCGTTCGGAATAAGGCAGCCTGACAGAGATTATCCAGTGCCGATAGTCGAGACTGAGAGCTTTCTTAACCTCGAACCCGCGCCTGCGGTAAGAATGAATCAGCCATTCGGCCTGTTCTGCAGTGCATGGAGGGTGCTGGAACCATTCAGACTTGAATGCGTGAGAATACCGCCCGTGCGTGCAGGCAAGAACGGGCGAATTATCAGAATTGTAATATTTTGCGTTGCGTGCCATCGGTTTTCTCCGGTGGCACGGTGTTACTCAGCGGGAGTTCAGCCCCGCGCAAGATTGTAGATGAGTTTATTCTCCTGAAAAAGCAGAAAAGCCAGCTTTTATTCCGATCTCTTTCAATGCCTGTAATGAAGTGACAAACTCACCTTCGCGCAAGATAAATCCGTCCGTGACCCGAGCATCCACAAAATTAATTAACGCAGCCCCATTCTTTCGCAAACACAGAATGCGGTAATGACTAACAATGTTTCCATTTTCAACGCACACAGCATAGAGGCCATCTTCACAAAAAATTTTACGCAGTTCTTCGATGTTCATCATCAGAATCCTTCCGGATAATTAGCTCTCCCCTTTAAGGGACCATCCCTCTTATCCCTGCGCGCTACTTAAGTATTTTTGATTCTATTCCGGCACCGTCCAGAACTTCAAACGCGTTGAAAATAAAAACAAAAACCCGCCGAAGCGGGTTAAGTGCGGGTGCGTTGAGGATGCCTGCCACATCAGAGGTGGCGAGGGATTTCTCCCTCGCCGGGTCTCTTACTCCTCAGGTTCGTAAGCTGTGAAGACAGCGACCTCCGTCTGGCCGGTTCGGATTCGTACCTCGCAGAGGTCTTTCCTCGTTACCAGTGCCGTCACTATGACGGTTAAACAGATGACGATCAGGGCGATTAACATCGCCTTTTGCTGCTTCATAGCCTGCTTCTCCTTGCCTTTCGGCACGTAAGAGGCTAACCTACATGTGTTCAGCATAGATTGAGCCTCAGATTAATGTTAAGCGTCTTGCAGGACGCGTAATGTTAACTGGGGCTTTTCTCTATCTGCCGTTGGTGTTCATGCCCGAGGCAGATAGCCTCAAGCACCCGCAGCAATTTTACTTAACTCCCTCTACCTCGCCAATCAGAAAATCGCTCCATGAAAGCAACAACAAGACAATAAATTACCAGCACAGCCACAATAGCCAACACACACGTCAGAGCCAACACGATAACCTCCTGTATTGGACGTATACCAATACTGATAAATATGAGACTGCCTCTTCAATGATTCAATACAACTATTGGGTGTTCATCTAAAGAATGAAATGAAGGTAAAGTGTATATTTCAGCTCAGCGAAGTTAGAACCGTATACTCTCGATACTAACTTCGCATTGTGCTACCAATTGATGAAGTCAGTGATGTTATCCAACCTGGTTACAGTAACTTCCCGTCCTAACAAATATTGCCAGTATGCCTCACGGTCATTTTGTTCACCTGCACCGCTCCACTCAATTACTCTTAAATGCTTAGAGGTTAGGTAAGGTCGAATAAGCAGGTTAAGGTGTTCATCGAGGCCAGAATAACCAAACAGTATTATTTCTTCTGATTCAAATAATGCAAACTGCAAATAATCCCAGTACGTAGAAAGAACATTAGATGCTGCTATAACTGACGGTTTCCTTTTTATATGCGTTAACACTATATGTTCGCTAGGCTCATCCCTGTCAACCGTAAGTTGAGAACGTGAAAGTTTTAAGACGGTCTCACCCTGATTAACAAATAGTGGTGAGCCATGCAAATGCAAATAATAACCAAACCTACGATTATATTTCCGTTCGAGCGCTTCGGCGGAAAATCCGTGGCCTAACATCCCATCAACCAGATACCCATCATACCCGCTGAATATATCATTATCTATGAATGAGTTGTATAATAATTTGTCATAGTTTAATGTCGCAATATGAGTGCGTGTATTTTTTACAAATTCCACTAGCGCATTTTCGAATCTTTGCGGCAACCCTTCACCGTAATTATGCAAACTAGTTGCAACTTTGTGGATATAAGTGGCGGTGATTTCGGGGAAGTTTAGTCCATCGTCAGTAAGCCAATGCTCGTTTCCTTCTCCAATTTGCGCAAGAGCCTTACAATATGTGATAGCTTGGTGAAGGGTATCCAACTCATGTTCCCCTGCCGGTGGACCTTGCCGCTGAAGACAACGTTCGATAAGTTGCTTATGGACATCGTTTAAGAAATTGGATCGATGCCAAATTTCTGCCAACGCCCTGTCTAAGGAAAAATGAGCAGGATCTAAAGCCATACCAAGACCGTTGCCGAATATTATTAATTTTCGTGCCATATAGGAGGACTCATGTTGGAATAATCTTGAGTAGCGTAACGCGATACGCCGCAGTTTGGAAGTAATATACATTCCGTTTGATTACACTCGATATTACAGACTTGCATGCAAAGAAATCCAAGCTGTTAGGTAAATAGAGACCGCAGAGGAAAGTGATATAGTCTATAAAAACCAACGAATAGCGGCATGTCTTCTGCGACCTCCATTTACCCAAATAGCACTTATCTAGTAAAATTCAATGATGTATTGCATAGTATTTCGTATGAATTGATATAGATAAGAATCAGTCTTAATTCATTAGCAAATATTGAAACTCAAAATGTCTGTTTTTGATACAAAGCTGACAACCAGACCAGTTCTAGCCATGTGCCACCAAAATGTCAATTCATATCTGAAGTAATGCTCTTTAATTTCGTTCACCGTGGTAATGTTCGAATATTTCCCTTATAAAATGCCAAAATCCGCTGCATAACTTCGCTCTTCCGGCACTCGCGACAGATTATGTTCATACGCCTGTCGTAGCGACGTATTTCTCCGTCAGGTAATGACCAGATAAGGTCCGGATCAACCACAGCAGGTTTCTTCACCTTTGCCCTCGAGAGTTTTTTGCGGGCGTTTTGCCAGTCCTTACGCGCCTGTTCAGAGGGGAATAACCCGTAGCCGGAGTTGTATACATCGCCACTGGCAACCAGCTCTCTGGCGAGAACGCTCATCAGATATCTTGTCGCACCTGTTTTAGCTTCCAGTTGCCGTAGCGTCTCACGACCGCTCTGGCGCACGAGTTCCACCACCTGCCCTTTAATTTTTTCCCGCTCTTCTTGTGTAAAAACTTTTGCCACAAGTCCCCCTTAAAATTACCTCATGACCTGAAATCAACACTTATCCCCTGAAACCAGGCGGAATTTCTGTATCCGGTTCAGAAATATGATTCACACAACGCTGTACAGACGAACGCCCCAGACGGATGACCAGTTCATCCCATTTTTCACGAAGCTTTGACGGGCTCATGATGTTTTTTACCCAGAATGGATCTCGCTGTACCCGACCAAACATTTCGCAAATTTGTCTGTGGCTTCTGCCATCCAGCATCCGCATTGTGCGCACGTCATTGGCCCAGGCAGTCCAGTTAGGCTCTTTTGGTCGCATGATCTCGCCATCATCACTGGCTGCCTGTTCGTAGAGACCCACGATCCGCCCCCAGATCCACTGCGCACACGCCAAATCCTCCCTGCTACCCCACTGGCGTTTTTTCGCACTAAACACAACCGCGTCGGAGTTCCGGGTTAAAAAATCCTGTTCAGTCGTCTGCGGGTCCGGTTGCGAAGCTTCCGGACGAAAAGTGTTTTTATTCTCTGTAGTAATCTCTGTTGTATTCTCTGTAAGATCATCAGGCCATTTTGACCCGATGACATTGGGTCGTTTTGAACCAATGGAGCGTTTCATTTTGACCTCTTCCATCGTGTCATTTTGACCTGATGGAGCGGCGCATTTTGAACCGATGGATTCGCTCAATTTGCCACCATCTAAAAGCTCGCTCCCATAGTTGATCGTGTAGAAATTGGTCATATCGCGCTTTGATTTATTGAGCTTTTCACAACGCAAAAGCCCCAGCGTTTTCAGACTTGCAAACGCGCGCTTTAACGTTGACTCTGACCAGAATGGGAACTGTTCCAGCCATTGTTCCGTTGTGTTGTAAATCCAGCGAACACCATCACATTCCATGCCGGAATTGGTATCTCTCAACCAGTAATGCAACTGCTGCAACACAATGGCTTCATTTAAGCCAATCTTCATCGCAAGCTGTGTGTTTATAACCAGTGGGCGTTCAGCAAAAAGAAGGCTCATAATTCCATCCAGCTTTTTGTTGGTATTGCTGTCGATACGCAAGTTTGAAAGCAATTGCTTTTTCTATAAGTTCGTCAGTTTCACGATCCACTACGGCAGGATCAGCAAAAAGCAGTCCGGACTCCACCACATCGCCATATTCTTTGTTTAACCCGGCGATCATGTACGTGATGCTTTTTCCGTCACTAATTTCACGATACAACCTGAAATCATTAATCCGGATAGCCTCCATAATTGCAGGCACTAGCGCCGTGAACTTTTCACGCTTATCCCTGGTGTCGATAGCCTTCCAGCGTTCGAATATCTTCACTCGATTAACGCCAAGCGCTCGCTGATCAACCGCGCCACCTTCATCTGTGACACGCTGAACATCGATGTTCGGGCGCTCTTTCAAAGCCCAGAATGCTTCAGTGATTAATATCGTCGCCTGCTCCTGTGTCATTCCTGGTCGACATATCCAGGCATCCAGAGCCTCACGAGCCTGTTCAGGAGTGATTTTCATTGTTCAACCGCCCCGCCCGCTTCGTCTTACGATATTCGTCATAAACCTTGGGATCATACTGAAGCTCGCCGCCAGATGCCTCCTGTAGACGCATCGCGCGACCTTCAGGAACCAGCTCTTGCCATTGAGAAACAGCAGATGGGTCAACGCCAGCAGCTTTCGCTACTTTGGCTTTCGTACCGTAAAAATTAATTACGTCTGATTTAAACATCGCACCTCCAATATTGAGTTTTCTCAATGCTAATCACTCAAGGAATCTCAAGTCAAGGGTTATTAAGATATCTAAATATGAACGAGAAAACTTTAGGTCAACGCATTAGAGAAAGACGTAAGCAGGTAGGCTTAAGTCAAAACGGTTTAAGCAAAGCTGCTGGCGTATCTGGCTCATCAATTTCATTATGGGAAAGTGACCATACAGCCCCGCGCGGGCAAAATTTGCATCGCCTCGCCGAGGTATTGCAATGTTCACCAACCTGGATACTGTTTGGCGACGAGGACAAAACACCAGCTCCCCCTGTTTCACTCGATAGTGCCTTAGACTTATCGGAAGATGAGTTAGAGATGCTGCGTTTGTATCGCGCACTTCCTAAATCAGAGCAACAAGCACAACTCAGCGAACTCCGCGCCCGCGTTGAGAATTTTAATCGCCTGTTCACCGAGCTATTAGAGGCTCGCAAACGCAACAAGCATCAATAATCATCCCTTCACAAAATTTTAAAGCCTTACATTTCAATGTATTGGCTTTATCTTGCGCCAATACTTGAGTTTTCTCATCAAAAAACCTTGACGAAAAATAATGAGAAAACTAAATTATCTCCATCAAGACACCGCACGGTGTTCTCAGCAAACAGTTCCGCTACCCCAGCGTTAAGGGGAAATAAGGTCAGCATGGATACTATCGATCTTGGCAACAACGAATCTCTGGTGTACGGCGTGTTTCCAAACCAGGACGGCACGTTCACCGCAATGACGTATACCAAAAGCAAAACGTTTAAAACCGAAAATGGTGCCCGTCGCTGGCTGGAAAGAAACTCAGGTGAGTGATATGGATTTCGACACAATCATGGAAAAGGCTTACGAAGAATACTTCGAAGGCCTTGCCGAAGGCGAAGAAGCTCTCAGCTTCAGTGAGTTTAAACAGGCACTCAGAATAAGAATGTGCTCTCACAATGACGCGGAGCACAAATATGAGAAGCAAAATCAGACCGCAGAAAATTTTGTTCTGGAACCCGGAGAAACGCTTTTCAAAATTCCCGTTACGTGCCCCATTTGCGGTTTTACATCAGAAGAACTTGACGACTCCTGTAACAATCAGGAAACAACCAAGTATGTCGAAGATGATACCGAGTGCGCACGAAGAACGATTATATCCACGAGTCCAAACTCCAGGACCAATAAATCTCACTTTGAGAGGGTGATTAATCCACTCCCCCAAACCAATAAAAAAGATGCCGGAGGACAAAAAACCCAATGGAACAACGGGATATCTGTCAAAAAAAGACGTTCCATTAAAGACAAACAACGCAGCGCCAACAACTGTAAGCGCTTTATACCAGTAATCAATTTTCATGTTCTTAAGCGGATTTATTGGTGGTTGCGACATTGCTTAATGAATCCTTAAAACTGTGGTGATTTTAAGGATACCACCTCGCCTGACGTGGTTAAAAGCAGGCACACAACACGAAAGCGCACGGCGAAGTTCGTCTCACTGTACGGTGTCGTTAAATTTAATTCGACCGTGCGCTTCCGGTTGTGGCAACCCGCGAAATGGCGCGGCGGTAAGTATGGCGGGGTTATTCCTTCCCCGTTGAGGACACCGGGTTGTCAGGTTGACCATACGCTTAAGTGACAACCCCGCTGCAACGCCCTCTGTTATCAATTTTCTGGTGACGTTTGGCGGTATCAGTTTTACTCCGTGACTGCTCTGCCGCCGTTTTTAAAGTGAATTTTGTGATGCGGTGAATGCGGCTGAGCGCACGCGGAACAGTTAAAACCAAAAACAGTGTTATGGGTGGATTCTCTGTATCCGACGTTAATTGTTAACTGGTTAACGTCACCTGGAGGCACCAGGCACTGCATCACAAAATTCATTGTTGAGGACGCGATAATGAAAACGTTATTACCAAACGTTAATACGTCTGAAGGTTGTTTTGAAATTGGTGTCACTATCAGTAACCCAGTATTTACTGAAGATGCCATTAACAAGAGAAAACAAGAACGGGAGCTATTAAATAAAGTATGCATTCTTTCAATGCTGGCCCGTTTACGTCCGATACAAAAAGGATGCTGGCAATGAATACAGCATTTGCACTTGTTCTGACAGTTTTTCTTGTTTCCGGAGAACCAGTTGATATTGCAGTCAGTGTTCACAGGACAATGCAGGAGTGTGTGACTGCAGCAACCGAACAGAAAATTCCCGGTAACTGTTACCCTGTCGATAAAGTTATTCACCAGGATAATAACGAAATCCCGGCAGGTCTTTAAAACAGTTCCGTAATAAACATCCGATTTCATTCTTATATGCCAGCAATGGCAGGGATTTGTTCACCCTTAAATCTGTCATGAGGTTAAAACAAAATGAGTAAAGTCTTTATTTGCGCCGCCATTCCGGACGAACAGGCAATAAAGGAAGAAGGTGCAATCGCTGTAGCCACTGCCATTGAAGCCGGTGATGAACGTCGCGCCCGCGCAAAATTTCACTGGCAATTCCTGGAACATTATCCGGTTGCTCAGGACTGCGCTTATAAATTTCTTGTTTGCGAGGATAAACCCGGTATACCCCGCCCTGCCCTCGATTCCTGGGATGCTGAATATATGCAGGAAAACCGCTGGGATGAGGAGTCTGCTTCCTTTGTCCCGGTTGAGACTGAATCAGATCCGATGAACGTCACTTTTGACAAGCTGGCCCCTGAAGTACAGAACGCTGTCATGGTTAAGTTCGACACATGTGAAAACATCACCGTTGATATGGTGATTAGCGCGCAGGAATTGTTGCAGGAAGACATGGCAACATTCGACGGACATATCGTTGAAGCGTTGATGAAAATGCCAGAAGTTAACGCCATGTATCCGGAGCTTAAGCTGCATGCCATCGGGTGGGTTAAACATAAATGTAATCCTGGAGCTAAATGGCCCGAAATTCAGGCAGAGATGCGCATCTGGAAAAAACGTCGCGAAAATGAACGCAAGGAAACCGGAAAATACACGTCTGTTGTTGATCTCGCCCGCGCCAGAGCCAATCAACAGCACACTGAAAATTCAACAGGAAAAATCAACCCGGTCATTGCTGCCACTCATCGCGAATACAAGCAGACATGGAAAACACTGGATGACGAACTGGCCTACGCTCTCTGGCCTGGTGATGTGGATGCCGGAAACATTGACGGCAGCATCCATCGCTGGGCAAAAAATGAAGTTATCGACAACGACCGCGAAGACTGGAAGCGTATCTCGGCATCAATGCGCAAACAGCCTGATGCCCTTCGCTACGACCGCCAGACTATTTTTGGCCTTGTCCGTGAACGTCCGATCGACATTCACAAAGACCCTGTGGCACTGAACAAATACATTACTAAATACCTGACTACAAAGGGCGTGTTTGAAGATGAAGGAACAAATCAGAGCGCAACTGATACTCTCTCGTCGCCAGTACCAGAAACTGATGCAGTGGAAACGGCAATTCCGGGCAACGAAAAAACTGAATGCAAAGTGGAAGTCGAACCATCTGTAGAGCGTGAGGGGCCGTTCTACTTCCTCTTTACCGACAAGGATGGCGAAAAATACGGTCGCGCAAACAAACTTTCTGGTCTGGATAAGGCGCTGGCTGCCGGGGCTACTGAAATCACGAAAGAAGAATATTTCGCCCGCAAAAACGGTACATACTCAGGTTCACAACAAAATACTGGTGCATCTGACACGACCGCACAACCAGAGCCGGTAAAAATTACCGCTGACGAAGTAAACAAAATTATGCAGGCAGCCAATATCAGCCAGCCTGACGCCAATCAGTTGCTTGCTGTATCACGTGGTGAATTTGTTGCAGGGATTAGCGATCCGAATGATCCGAAATGGGTGAAGGGGATTGAAACCCGCGATTCAGTGAACCAGAACCAGCAAGAAACGGAACAGAACGACCAGAAAGCGGAACAAAACAGCCCAAATGCGTTACAAAACGAGCCAGAAACGAAACAACCTGAGCCAGTAGCGCAACAGGAAGCGGAAAAAATCTGCACCGCCTGCGGTCAGACCGGCGGCGGCAACTGCCCTGAATGTGGTGCGGTGATGGGCGACGCAACATACCAGGAAACATTCGATGACAAGAACCAGGTTGAAGTTCAGGAAGACGATTCGGAGAAAATGGAAGGCGCTGAACATCCACACAAGGAGAATGCTGGCAGCGCTCAGGACCACGCCAGCGATAGTGAAACTGGCGAGACGGCAGATCCCTTAATTACGGTGAACAGTCATCACGTTATCACATCCACCAGCAGGACGTGTGACCATCTAATGATCGACCTTGAAACCATGGGAAAAAATCCTGATGCCCCGATTATCTCAATAGGCGCAATATTTTTCGATCCACAAACCGGAGATATGGGACCGGAATTTAGCAAGACCATAGATCTGAATACTGCTGGCGGAGTCATTGATCGTGACGTCATTAAATGGTGGCTGAAGCAATCACGTGAAGCGCAGTCTGCCATTATGACCGATGAAATCCCGTTAGATGATGCACTGTTACAATTGCGGGAATTTATCGACGAAAACTCCGGTGAATTTTTTGTTCAGGTCTGGGGAAATGGAGCCAACTTCGACAACACGATTTTGCGCCGTTCATACGAACGGCAGGGGATCCCCTGCCCGTGGCGTTACTACAACGATCGCGATGTACGCACAATCGTTGAGCTGGGGAAAGCCATAGACTTCGATGCCAGAACGGCTATTCCATTCGAAGGTGAGCGGCATAATGCACTTGATGACGCCCGTTACCAGGCAAAATACGTTTCAGTTATCTGGCAAAAACTGATCCCGAGTCAGGCTGATTCTTAATGTTCAACTGTCGCCGGTTGTGACTGGTATTCTGCAACCGGCGCTCGTCTGATGTAAGAGATAAAGAAATCGATGAGCGAAGTAATCATGATTGTCTCTCCCGGCAAATGGGTATCCGAAGAGCAGTTAATTGCGCTGAAAGGAATAAAAAAAGGTACGTTAAAAAAGGCCCGGGAAAAATCGTTTATGGAAGGAAGGGAATATAAGCATGTCGCTCATGACGGTATGCCATGGGATAACAGTCCATGCTTTTACAACCTGGAAGAAATTGATCGCTGGATTGAGCGCCAGGCATCAGCGAGACCAAGACGTCATCTTACTTGACTAAAAGCCACACTAACTAATGAGAGAGGTTGAAATGAAATATCCGACAGGCGTGGAAAACCATGGAGGGAAATTACGTATCTGGTTTGTTTATAAAGGCGTAAGAGTCAGGGAAAATCTGGGGGTTCCTGACACAGCAAAAAACAGGCGCGTTGCAGGTGAACTACGCGCCTCTGTTTGTTACGCAATAAAAACTGGTGTTTTCGACTATGCAAAACAGTTTCCCTCCTCACGCAATCTGGAAAAATTTGGTGAGGCCCGACAAGATTTAACCATAAAAGAACTGGCTGAAAAATTTCTGGCACTGAAAGAAACTGAAGTCGCCAAAACATCACTCAACACATACCGTGCCGTCATCAAAAATATCCTGAGCATAATCGGTGAAAAAAATCTTGCCTCATCGATTAATAAAGAAAAATTACTGGAGGTTCGTAAAGAGCTACTGACTGGATACCAGATCCCCAAAAGTAACTATATTGTTACACAACCAGGGAGATCGGCTGTAACTGTAAATAATTACATGACAAATCTTAACGCCGTGTTCCAGTTTGGTGTTGATAACGGTTACCTGCCAGATAATCCGTTTAAGGGGATCTCGCCATTAAAGGAATCAAGAACCATTCCGGATCCTCTTTCGCGGGAGGAATTTATCCGTCTTATCGATGCGTGCAGAAATCAGCAAGCAAAAAATTTATGGTGTGTTTCTGTTTATACTGGCGTTCGCCCTGGTGAGCTGTGTGCACTTGGATGGGAGGACATAGATCTGAAAAATGGAACAATGATGATCAGGAGAAATTTAGCAAAAGACCGTTTCACGGTACCAAAAACACAGGCGGGAACCAATCGGGTCATTCATCTTATTAAGCCAGCAATCGACGCTCTCCGGAGTCAGATGACATTAACGAGACTGAGCAAAGAGCATATCATTGATGTTCACCTCAGAGAGTATGGCAGAACAGAAAAACAAAAATGCACCTTTGTTTTTCAACCTGAAGTGTCAGCGAGAGTAAAAAATTATGGTGACCATTTTACCGTTGACTCAATAAGGCAGATGTGGGACGCAGCGATAAAACGTGCCGGACTCCGCCATCGAAAATCATATCAGTCGAGACATACTTATGCCTGCTGGTCGCTGACAGCTGGTGCTAACCCGGCATTTATAGCAAACCAGATGGGCCATGCAGATGCGCAAATGGTATTTCAGGTATACGGAAAATGGATGTCTGAAAACAATAATGCACAGGTAGCTTTGTTAAATACACAGTTAAGCGAGTTTGCCCCAACCATGCCCCATAACGAAGCAATGAAAAATTAATTTAATATTTATCAAATAGTTGACACGTATGACTCTTGAAATCCATAAATTCAAGCGCAGTGCCCAGCCATCCCGATACTGCTGCTTTCACC
>OATB01000907.1_pt1 | contig 13568 bp, 9 predicted proteins | sample 1494941 | NCBI WGS metagenome assembly OATB01 (sample SAMEA2579931, study PRJEB22360) | human gut metagenome | reverse complement strand
GAATGCCCGCGTGCCGCCAAAAAGCGCTCCGCAAAGGTTAGAAAATACCAGTTCTGCGGCAAGCTGACGGAGTCCATATCAGTTTCCCACCCCCATCTTTCCGTACACTACCTATCATTTACAAAGCGTCCTTCCTCAGCAAAACCCAAATTAATGCGCAATCGACCAACCTCCATAACCTGTTCGCTCCATTACCTAACTCTAAATGATGTTGTTAACATTTACTGGAATAGAAATCTCAGGTTATGAAATAATAAATGAAAAAAAGCTTTTCATGTTAAAACATATATGTTATTATATATGAACAAGTGAACATATGTTGCGGCGATTAGGAGGGATAAGGGATGAGTTTGATGCAAATTGGTGGTATTATTATTTTGATAACTTTTTATGGGGCCTATTTTTGGAAAATGCTGATGCAGAGAAAAAAAGGGATTGTAACCAATCAAATTGGAAAAGGACGCAAAGACGGCGCAACGCTTTTGGTAGAAAGAGCTTTGGGAGTTTTGACGGTATTTATTGTATTTTTCGAGCTGGGCAGTATACTTAATGGCGGGCACTGGTATTTTAATGGTTTCATTCGTACCGCAGGAATTCTTGGGGCAGCGGCAGGAGTTGTCATATTTATCATTGCCATGTGGACGATGAGGGACAGCTGGCGGGCGGGAATTCCGGATCAGGAAGATACCAGGATGGTGACGGATGGAATTTATAAGTACAGCAGGAATCCGGCATTTTTAGGATTTGACTTGATGTATCTGGGTATTTTAGTTGCATTCTTTAATCCCTTGCTTTTAGCTGTAACGGTGTGTACGATCCTGGTTCTGCATCTTCAGATTCTGCAGGAGGAAAAGTATCTGGAGATAGTATTTGGAGAAGAGTATCTTGTGTATAAGCAGATAACGGGCAGATATTTTTGCTTTTTCTAGAGCTTTTTCAGAGAACAACTGTAAGACAAAATAAAAAGGAGTGGACTGTAAAATGAAACCTTTAAGTAAGGCAGGCATAATAGCCTGTTCAAACGGATTACCACTGACATCTGAAGAACAGATAAAGGATTTATCAGACATATTAATGAAAATGGGGGTGGTACCTGTTTTAAGCTCCTGCATTTTTGAAAATAGAGATGGTTACAGCAGTGGTGCAAAAGAACGGGCAGACGCATTGATGGAATTCTACAGACAGGATGGAATAGATGCGGTATTTGATGTCTCAGGCGGGGATCTGGCAAATGGAATTCTGGAATATCTAGATTATGAATTGATCCGGAAAAATCCAAAACCATTTTTTGGATACAGTGACCTTACGGCTGTACTCAATGGGATTTATACAAAAACGGGATGCAAGACATATTTGTACCAGATTCGCAACATGTATGCAGTAAGCACTTTAAATGCGGGGGCAGAGGCTGCTGCAGAGCAGCAGAGAAAATTTTCCGAAACCCTGATTCAGGGAGGCAGCAGTTTATACCGGTTTTCTTACCGCTTCTGTCAACAGCATGAAATGAAAGGAATTGCCGTTGGCGGAAATATTCGGTGTCTCTTAAAATTAGCGGGTACGCCATATTTTCCTGATATACAAAATAAAATTCTATTTCTGGAGAGCAGAAGCGGCGACAGAGCAAGGCTGGAAACGTTTTTATATCAGTTAAAGCAGATGGGGGTATTCCAACGTGCTGCCGGGGTGTTGCTGGGTACTTTCTCAGAGCTGGAAAGAACAAGAGAGTATGGGATAGAAGACATGATGCTGGAGGTGGCGGATAATCCTGCGCTTCCTGTTGCAAAGACAGAAGAAATCGGACATGGAAAAAACTCAAAGTGTCTGGTGATCGGAAAAGAATATGATTTCCGGGAAATAAAAAATGAAATCCTATAACCTTCCTTAAAATCATCTAAAATCTAATATATAATAGAAAGAATTTAGAAAGCGAATATATGTTCGAAAATACTTGCATCCCAGACAAGCGTGTGCTACAATAAAGCAAACAAATGTTTGGGGTGTGATTTTATTATATGAAGATTCAGGAATCGATGAGTGTCTATGACAAATTACAGGTTTTATCGGATGCTGCAAAATATGATGTGGCGTGTACTTCCAGCGGAGTTGACCGCAAAGGAAATGGGAAAGGAATCGGGAATTGTATAGCACCCGGTATTTGCCACAGTTTTTCCGCAGATGGCAGATGCATTTCACTGCTGAAGATTTTATTTACAAATGAATGTATTTTTGACTGTAAATACTGCATTAACCGTTCTTCCAATGACGTAGTGCGTACTTCTTTTACACCAGAAGAAGTATGTGAACTGACAATGGAATTTTATCGCAGAAATTATATAGAAGGACTTTTTCTAAGCTCCGGAGTACTGCGCAATCCCAACTATACAATGGAACTTTTATATCAGACTTTGTATAAGCTGCGTAATGAATATCATTTCCAGGGGTATATTCATGTAAAGGCGATACCCGGGGCATCCCAGGATTTAATTGGGAAGACCGGGTTTCTGGCGGACAGGATGAGCGTCAACCTGGAACTTCCCACGTCCGAAGGGCTGAAGAAGCTGGCGCCACATAAAACCCGCAAGACTATTCTGGCACCTATGCGGCAGATTCAGAGTACAAGGGAAGAGAATCGGTATGATGTAGCGGTATATCGAAGTGCTCCCAAGTTTGTGCCGGCAGGTCAGAGCACTCAGATGATTATAGGGGCTACGCCGGAAAATGATTATGAGATTATCTCCGTAGCCGAGTCTCTGTATCAGAAGTTTGATTTAAAACGAGTTTTTTATTCTGCGTTTGTGCAGGTAAATGAAGACTCCAATCTGCCCATGCTCCCCGGAGGACCACCTCTTTTAAGGGAACACAGGCTTTATCAGGCTGACTGGCTGCTGCGGTTTTATGGCTTTCAGGCTGGAGAACTGCTGTCAGAAAAGAGGCCCAATTTTAATGTGCTGATTGATCCGAAATGCGACTGGGCATTGGGACATCTGGAGAATTTTCCGATCGAGATTAATCGGGCGGATTATTTTACACTGCTTCGGGTACCAGGAATTGGAACGAAGTCTGCCAGAAGAATTGTACAGGCAAGGCGGTTTGGTAACCTGAGGTTCGAGGATTTGAAAAAAATGGGGGTTGTACTTAAAAGAGCCCTGTATTTTATTACCTGCCAGGGGAAGATGATGTATCCGATAAAGATAGAAGAAGATTATATATTGCGCAATCTGTTAAGTGTGGGGGAGAAGCTTCCCTTTGAAGCAATAGGTTATCGCCAGTTAAGCTTGTTTGACGATTACAATGTAGATGCCGGAGAGAATTTGAATGCTTATGCACAAAAGCTGATCGTTCAGGCATAATGCAGCGTGTCCGGGAGGCTGTAGGCTGAAAAGAAAAAATAATGATAGAAAGGAAGCCGCGATGTGATTCTTTCATCTGCATTGACGTGGCGGTATTGCAGGCGAGCCTGTAAGATGCAATGGGAATAAATATGGAAAAGATAATATTCAGGTGTGAAGACAGTACGGATGGAATATTTACCGGAGTGTATGATGCATGGGCAAGTAAGCTTGGACACAGCAATGTGGCACTGCAGTCAGGTACGAATATCAATTATGAACTTTTTACAAGTTACGTAGATGTTCCGGTGGATCATGAGAAAGCATATAAGGTTGCTAATACAATTCGGGAAAAGATGGTAGAAGAAGACTATGAGGCAGTTTATCAGGCAACCCTGTCAAAGGAGAATGATAAAGCCGATGCGATTTACCGGATGATTGTACTGGGACTCAGCGGCAATTACCCTGGACCGGTAATTCAGAATTTGGGAAACCCACATATCTGTAAAGTGTTTGAGTTGTCAAGAAACGTAGGAAATGAAGCACATCACTATCTGGGGTTTGTCCGGTTTAAAGAACTTCAAAATAAAATTCTCAGTTCGGTGATTGAGCCGGAAAATAAAATTATTCCAGTGATAGGGGATCATTTTGCCAATCGTTTTCCAAATGAGAATTTTCTGCTATTCGATAAAACCCATCAGATGCTCATGGTACATGAGGTTGGAAAAGATTGGGTAGTAGTTAGCGGGGATGTGAATGATCCGGAAAAATTATACCGGGCATCGGATAGAGAGTTAGAATTCCAGGAACTTTGGATAGGTTTTTGCAAAAGTATTGGTATTACGGAACGTAAGAACCAGCAGTTACAACGCAAGCTTGTACCTCTGAAACGCAGAAAGTACATGCCAGAATTTAAATGAATCCTATGTAAAAATTTGGAAGAAAATCATAGATAAATTGCTGGTGTTGCAGGCAATGGCCTTATGAGGTGAGTTATTAGAATAGTTATAATTCATAGATTAGAAAAATCTTTTCTTATATAATTGGATAAAATGACGGGAAGAAATCGATACCATAAAATGATCATAAAAATGCAGTGTTGACAAAATCTTCTTCACATGACATAATATGGCAACAAATAAATTAGTCAAACATGGTTAAGTGAGGTGAAAAGTATGTCAGAAAAGAAAATTAAGCTTTCCGAAATCGATGAGGTAAAGGAATTCGTTACAACTGCAGGTAAATGTGATTTTGATATCGATGTATTCTATAACAGAGTTGTCATCGATGCTAAGTCTATATTAGGCGTGCTAAGCTTAGACCTGACACGTGTACTTACTGTAAAATACGGCGGAGAAGATATGCAGTTCGAAAATGTATTAAGTAAGTATTGCGCATCTTAGAGCATGTTTGAAAATTCATTCCCGCCATCTGCACGCCCCACTTTGCGGCATATTTGCCCCAAATTCAGGTTACGTAGCACGCTTGTCGCCCTACATTCGGGACAAATCTCCCACAAACTGTGACGCACAGATGACAGTAAGCAATTTTAAAACACGCTCTAGAACGCGTATAAGGCGCAGAATGTACCGGAACGTTCATTGTGGATGTTCTGTTACCTGTACAATTCAATTTTAACTTAGCCGTTTAACATCATATGGAAAAGCTGGCGCATAATCTTGGATAGAGGTTATGCGCTTTTTGTGCTATAATAAAAATTATGTACGGTTAAAGCTTGCCAGAGTATATATCTGGTTAATGTTATATAACGATTTGCGTGAAGCGGATGGAATAGGAGACAGGGAATTGGACGTAATACGGATTTCAGTGCGTAATCTGGTAGAATTCATTTTACGCAGCGGTGATATAGATAATCGAAGAGGCGCGATGGCAGATAAAGAAGCCATGCAGCTTGGCAGTAAGCTGCACCGGAAAATCCAGGGGCAGATGGGGGCAGCCTATAAGGCAGAGGTGCCACTTAAACATCTGGTTGAGTTTGAAGATTTTGCAATCAGTATTGAGGGAAGGGCAGATGGAATACAGGTAGACGATACCGGGGTGATGATCGATGAGATCAAAGGTGTATACCGGGATCTGGAGTTTCTAAATGAACCGGTGGGGGTTCATCTGGCACAGGCGATGTGTTATGCTTATATTTATGCCAATGAAGAAAAGCTGGAACATATCGGTGTGCAAATGACTTACTGCAATTTGGATACCGAAATAATAAAGCGTTTCTACCAGGAATACAGTTTTGAGGATCTGGAGGAATGGTTTCAAAAACTGGTGTCGGAGTATCAGAAATGGGCTGTTTTCCAAAAAGAATGGAGACAGACAAGGGCTGACTCCATAAAGGAAATTTCATTTCCATTTGAATACCGGGAGGGTCAGAAAGGATTGGCTGGCGCTGTTTACCGCACGATCCAAAGAAAGAAGAAGCTGTTTATCCAGGCTTCAACTGGTGTGGGGAAGACAATCTCAACAGTATTTCCAGCTGTGAAGGCGGTTGGGGAAGGATTGGGAGATAAGATATTTTACCTGACAGCCAAAACTATAACCAGAACAGTGGCAGCAGAAGCCTTTGAACTATTAAAAGAGCAGGGTTTGCAGTATAAAGTGATTATTTTAACGGCAAAGGAGAAGATCTGTCCTTGTGAGGAGACCCTGTGCAATCCCCAGGACTGCCCTTATGCAAAAGGACACTATGACAGAATCAACGATGCCGTCTATGAGCTTCTAACCGAAAAAAGCAGGTTTTTTCGGGAGGATATACTGGAGCAGGCAGAAAAATGGATGGTATGTCCTTTTGAATTATCATTAGATTTATCTGTGTGGGTAGATGCAATTATTTGTGATTACAATTATGTGTTTGATCCCAGAGCCAGCCTGAAGCGTTTTTTTGGAGATGGAATACAGGGAGATTACCTGTTTCTGATTGATGAAGCCCATAATCTGGTAGAGCGGGGACGCCAGATGTTCAGTGCCAGCTTATATAAGGAAGAGATTCTGGAAGTAAAAAGAGCCATTAAGCCATACAGCAGGAGAGTGGAACGCCAACTGGATAAATGCAATAAGATTATGCTGGAAATGAAAAGGGAGTGCCAGAATTATGAAGTCCTGGAAAATGTGGGCCCCCTTGTTATCGCATTAATGAATCTATGCGCGGAAATTGAAAAATTCCTGGAAGAATCGGATCAGCCAGCTGTAAAAGAGGTTGTTACAAATCTTTATTTTGAAGCCAGGGCATTTTTGGATACCCATGAGCGGCTGGATGAAAACTATGTCATTTACTCTGAAATGGAAGAGGATGGGCGTTTTAAAGTAAAGCTCTACTGTATTGATACCTCTAAAAATATACAGGAGTGTCTGGATAAAGGAAATAGCACCATATACTTTTCTGCTACACTGCTGCCTGTAAAATATTATATGGAGCTGTTAAGTGAAACAGAGGATGATTATACAATTTATGCAGAGTCATCTTTTGATCCAGATAAAAAGAAGGTTCTGATTGGTACGGATATCAGCAGCAAATATACCAGAAGAAGTTTTAGTGAATATCAGAAAATGGCACGGTATATTAAGAAAGCCATGGAGGGACAGAAAGGCAACTACCTAGTATTTTTTCCATCGTATAAGCTGATGACAGAAGTTGAAGAAATTTTCCGAAGAGAGATGGGGGAAGACGTACTTTGCATATGCCAGAGCAGCAATATGAAAGAAGAAGAGCGGGAAGAATTTCTGCAGGAATTTGAACGGGAGCAGGAGCACAGCCTGGTTGGCTTCTGTGTAATGGGAGGGATTTTTTCAGAAGGGATAGATCTGAAAAGAGACAGTCTGATCGGTGCACTGATCATCGGTACCGGATTGCCCCAGATCTGCAATGAGCGGGAAATACTAAAGAGTTATTATGACAAGCGGAATATGGACGGGTTTTCTTACGCGTATCTCTACCCTGGCATGAATAAAGTGTTACAGTCAGCAGGAAGAGTCATTCGGACAGACGATGATCAGGGAGTAATTCTGTTGTTAGATGAACGTTTTATGCAGAGGCAGTACCAGTACCTGTTTCCCAGGGAATGGGATAATTATGAGACTTGCAGGCTGGATAATCTGGAGGATAAGCTGGAGGAATTTTGGCAGGGTATTTCAATCATTAGTAATTGATCATAGAATTCACTTTCTAAATCTGAGGCAAAAAGCAGATCTGTACAAAGAACCGGTATAGATCTGTTTTTTTGTGACATATCTCACAATATTGGTAGATATTTTAACGAAAAACCCTCCTTGCCATAAACAGCACCAGGTGGTAGAATAAAAAAGAAGTTAAACCTAAGATATAATCACAAAAGCATGGAGGAACCTATGAGCAACGTTAGAAGAGTGTACGTGGAGAAGAAGCCGGCATATGCAGTGCAGGCAAAAGAATTAAGACATGAGATTCACAGTTATTTAGGAATCAGTTCATTAACAGGTGTTCGTGTATTGATTCGTTATGATGTGGAGAATATCTCCGACGAGGTTTATAAAGCTGCCTGCAATACGGTATTTTCCGAACCGCCGGTAGATACCTTATATGAAGAGAGTTTTGAAATAGCCGAATTTGCAAAAGTATTTTCTGTAGAATTTCTTCCCGGACAATTTGACCAGAGAGCAGATTCCGCAGTACAGTGTGTAAAATTCCTGAATGAGGATGAGGAACCAATTATCCGTTCAGCTACCACCTATGTATTGGAAGGAAGCATTAGCGAGGAAGAATTTGAAGCTATCAAAGCCTATTGTATCAATCCTGTAGATTCTAGAGAAACAGACATGGTGAAACCACAGACTCTGGTAACGAAGTTCGATGAGCCCGCAGATGTGAAGATATTTGATGGCTTTATGGAAATGGATGAAGAAAAGTTAGAAGAGCTTTATGCTTCATTAAATCTGGCTATGACATTTAAGGATTTTATGCATATCCAGAATTATTTCAAAGGTGAAGAAAAAAGAGATCCTTCCATGACAGAGATCCGTGTACTGGATACATACTGGTCCGATCACTGCCGCCATACTACATTCTCAACAGAATTAAAAGATGTAGTCTTTGGAGAAGGTTATTATAAAGATCCTATCGTAGGAACATATCAGCAGTATTTAAAAGACAGGGAAGAAATCTTCAAAGGGAGAGACGATAAATTTGTCTGCCTGATGGATCTTGCTCTGATGGCAATGCGTAAGCTGAAAAAAGAAGGTAAACTGGACGATCAGGAAGAATCAGATGAAATCAATGCTTGCAGTATAGTTGTTCCAGTTGAAATCGATGGTGAGACGGAAGAATGGCTGATTAACTTTAAAAATGAGACACACAACCATCCCACAGAAATAGAACCTTTTGGTGGTGCGGCAACCTGCCTTGGCGGAGCAATCCGTGATCCATTGTCCGGACGTACTTATGTATATCAGGCAATGAGGGTAACCGGCGCAGCTGATCCTACCGTATCTGTAAAAGATACTTTAAAAGGAAAACTGTCTCAGAAGAAGATTGTAAGAAGTGCAGCACACGGCTACAGTTCCTATGGTAATCAAATCGGACTTGCAACCGGGCTGGTTAAAGAAGTATATCATCCGAATTACGTTGCAAAGCGAATGGAAATTGGTGCAGTACTTGGTGCAGCTCCACGAAAAGCTGTTATCCGTGAGACATCTGATCCGGGCGATATTATTATCCTGTTAGGCGGACGTACCGGACGTGACGGCTGTGGTGGTGCAACCGGTTCTTCCAAGGTACATACGGAGGAATCCATTGAAACATGCGGAGCAGAAGTTCAAAAAGGAAATCCACCTACAGAGCGTAAAATTCAGCGTTTATTCAGACGGGAAGAAGTAAGTAAATTAATTAAAAAATGTAATGACTTTGGAGCCGGCGGTGTATCCGTTGCTATAGGAGAGTTGGCTGACGGGCTTCATATTTACCTGGATAAAGTTCCGAAAAAATATGCGGGCCTGGATGGAACTGAGATTGCGATCTCCGAATCACAGGAGAGAATGGCAGTTGTAGTGGATCCAAAAGATGTTGAACAGTTCCTGGCTTATGCAGTGGAAGAGAATCTGGAAGCAGTAGAAGTAGCAGTAGTAACCGAAGCAAAGCGTCTGGTTATGATCTGGAGAGAAAATGAGATTGTTAATATTTCCAGAGCATTTTTAGATACAAACGGTGCACATCAGGAAACAAGCGTAGCAGTAGATATCCCATCCGAGCAGGATAAATTCTTCGTAAGAGAAGAAGTAGGGGATGTGAAAGAAAAATGGCTGGATACACTGAAAGACTTAAATACCTGTTCCCAGAAGGGACTTGTTGAAATGTTCGACGGTTCCATCGGTGCTGGATCAGTGTTTATGCCATTCGGCGGAAAATATCAGCTGACAGAAACTCAGGCTATGGTGGCTAAGCTTCCGGTATTAAAGGGTAAGACAGATACCGTTACGATGATGAGCTATGGATTTGATCCTTATTTATCCAGCTGGAGCCCATACCACGGTGCCGTATACGCAGTTCTGGAATCCGTTGCTAAAATTGTAGCAGCAGGCGGGGACTACAGCAAAATCCGCTTTACATTCCAGGAATATTTCAGGCGTATGACAGAAGATCCTTCCCGCTGGAGCCAGCCGTTTGCAGCACTTTTAGGGGCATACAGCGCACAGCTTGGTTTTGGACTTCCTTCCATCGGCGGAAAAGACAGTATGTCCGGTTCATTTAATGAAATTGACGTACCTCCGACCTTAGTATCCTTCGCAGTAGATGTAGCCAGCGACAAGCATATCATTACACCGGAACTTAAAAAAGCCGGAAGTAAACTGGTATTGTTAAAGATAGAGACGGATCAGTATGATTTGCCTGATTATGCACAGATCATGGATCAGTATGGCAAATTCTTTGCAGATGTAAAAGCCGGAAAAATCATTTCAGCCTATACACTGGATGCCAAAGGTCTGGCTGCAGCAGTCAGCAAAATGGCATTTGGTAACCATATGGGTGTGAAGATCGAGCATAATGTGGACAAGAGAGATCTGTTTGCAGCAGGATTCGGTAATATTGTAGCGGAAGTTCCGGATGGCAAAGTTGGAGAGCTTTCCATTTCCTATACTGTGATTGGTGAAGTTCTGGATAGGGCAGTATTTGAATATGCGGATACTACAATTACTATGGACGAGGCATTAGGAGCATGGACAGGAACCTTAGAGAAGGTATTTAAATCGGTACCGGATTCCGAAGAGTCAGATATTCCGTCTTCTGTAAATGTTACATCAACAGATGCAGATGCTGTGATCGAAAATGGTCTTTTCAACGCGAAAAATGTCTATACATGTAAAAATAAAGTTGCCAGACCTACCGTGTTCATACCGGTATTCCCGGGAACCAACTGTGAATATGACAGCACGAAGGCATTTAGTCGTGCCGGAGCAGATGTTATTGTAAAAGTATTTAAGAACTTAAGTGCAGCAGATATCCGCGATTCCGTTGATATTTTCGAAAAAGCGATTAACAGCTCACAAATGATCATGTTCCCGGGTGGATTTTCAGCAGGTGACGAACCGGACGGATCTGCAAAATTCTTTGCTACCGCATTCCAGAATGCGAAAATCAAAGAAGCTGTTATGAAATTATTAAATGAAAGAGACGGCCTTGCACTTGGTATCTGTAACGGATTCCAGGCTCTGATTAAACTGGGATTGGTTCCAGGCGGGGAAATCACAGGACAGACTGCTGACTCACCTACTTTAACATTTAACACCATTGGTCGTCATATTTCCAAAATGGTATATACGAAAGTAGTTTCAAATAAATCACCATGGCTTGCTCAGGCTGAACTTGGCAAGACATATGTAAATCCGGCATCCCATGGGGAAGGAAGATTTGTAGCAAACGAAGATTGGCTGAAGAAATTATTTGCCAATGGCCAGGTAGCTACCCAGTATGTAAACGCAGACGGTGAGCTGTGTGCAGACGGTGAATGGAACGTAAATGGTTCCTACTGCTGCATCGAAGGTATCACAAGCCCGGATGGACGTGTATTCGGTAAGATGGCACATTCTGAAAGACGGGATAATTCTGTAGCAATTAATATCTACGGAGAGCAGGATCTGAAGATCTTTGAATCCGGTGTAGCATATTTTAAATAAGAAATAATGGAGGCAGGTGTTTGGCTGTTTGGCCAAATGCCTGCTTTTTTTGTGCTTTTGCAGTACGGGCTCTTTTCCATAGGATAAGTTAGAGGATTATGCCTTGCTGAGTATGAAAAAAACAGCAACAAAACGTGGCATAAAGGATTCAGCATGTTTCTTGCGGAATAAGAAAAAGCATAGATTGACACAACTTATTGCACAAAATTAAAAAATATTGCATTTTGTCGAAAAATGGGATATATTGTCACTGCACCATCATAGGACTAAGAGGGGCAGTAAAAGTGGGAAATGGAATATATGTAAATTTGCTGATATGAAGGAGGGCAATCTAATGCCACGTATAGTGAGGGATACGCACGTCTATTATTCAAATCTAAAATGGAAAAATCAAAAAAATGTATTTGCAGATGAAATTGACAAGAAAAAATTTCTGGATATTGTCGCCTTAGTCCGGCGCAAAATAGATTTCCGGATTTTTGCATATTGTATCACAGACACGGAAGTACATATGGTGATTAGTACGCAGAATGGCAGAGTGTTTACAAAAGTGCTGAAAGAGGTTACCAGAGAATTTTCCCGTTATTACAATCAAAATGCCGGTTACAGGTTGCAAAATCGGATCTGCGGATATTTTGAAAGCGAGGAAATCGAAGGCTGGGTGAATGTATTTAAATATTGTGGTAAAATACATTTGATTCCGGTTGCATGCCATACCGTTAAAAATTTGGGAGATTATTGGTGGTGCAGTTACAATGACTACATTGGCAGATACAAAAGCGGAATTATTGATACAGAGGTTTGGATGAACTATCTGGATGATGACCTGGACACAGCCCTGTTTAAATTTAAAGGCTATCATCGAAGGGAATGCAGGCAGATATAATCCTATATATATAATAACGAAAAAAAGGGAATCCTATAATGCATTATTAAAAAAATTAAAGAAAAATTAAGGTTTCTCCCTGTCGGGACTTGTGCTACAATAAAGAGAGAAAAATGGCGAGGAGGACAGGCTATGAACCTGAGTGAGAATATCACCGGCGTCCAGCATTTGGGAATACCGGTAGTAAATTTAAAAGAGGCTGTTGCCTGGTATGAAGGAAATCTGGGATTTAAAAAGTTTCATGAAAAAATTGTGATGAATCCCTATAAAATTGAAGTGGCATTTTTGCAGCTGGGGGATCTGGTGTTAGAACTATTCCAGCCGTCCGGAAGCGAACTGGCTGAAGTAGCGGAGAGAAAAGACGGCATTTTGGATCACTATGCAATTGATGTGCCGGATCTTAAGCAGTGTGTAAGGGAAGCCGTGGATAAGGGATTGAAATTTCATGCATCCACAGACAGTGGAATAACTTATTATGAGCATCTTGGCAGAAAAGGTGTAAAAGGGGCGAATTTCATCGGTCCAAATCTGGAGGTTGTGGAATTCTGCCATGACGACAGTGTGGACTATGGCTGCAAAACCGGATTACAGGGATGGGCACATCTTGCAGTAAAGGTGAAAAGCCTGAAGGACTCCATGGCATTTTATGAAAAGCTTGGTTTTCATAAGACCGGAGGAGGGTACCTGGATACACCGGATGGAAGAATCGAAATAGCTTTTGTTTATCACAAAGGATTTACTCTGGAATTAATTCAGATGGTGGGTGCTGGCCTGGAAGAACTAAAAACCAGAGGTGCCGGTCATATCGATCATATTGCTTTGGATGTGTGTGATATTGATGAAGCTTTTTATGAAGCAAAAAAAATTGGGCTTCAAAGCCTGGATTATCTGGTGAAAGAGCTGCCGTTTTTTGAGTTTGGAGTCAAGTTTTTCACGGTAGTTGGACCAGACGGAGAAAAAGTAGAATTTAATCAAAAAAAGTGCTTGACATTTTCTCGCATTTAATAGTATAATGACTAAGCGGTTTGGTAATCAGGCCGCTGACCATGGGATCTTAGCTCAGCTGGGAGAGCATCTGCCTTACAAGCAGAGGGTCACAGGTTCGAGCCCTGTAGGTCCCATGTCTTTTAATTAAATATGGCGGAATAGCTCAGTTGGCTAGAGCACACGGTTCATACCCGTGGTGTCGAGAG
>OATB01000903.1_pt1 | contig 13616 bp, 10 predicted proteins | sample 1494941 | NCBI WGS metagenome assembly OATB01 (sample SAMEA2579931, study PRJEB22360) | human gut metagenome | reverse complement strand
AATTTATCGAAAAACCGGATCAGCCGCAGACGCTGGACTCAGACATCATGGCCGTTGGTCGCTATGTGCTTTCTGCCGATATTTGGCCGGAACTTGAACGCACGCAACCTGGTGCATGGGGGCGTATTCAGCTGACTGATGCTATTGCCGAACTGGCGAAAAAACAGTCCGTTGATGCCATGCTGATGACCGGCGACAGCTACGACTGCGGTAAAAAAATGGGCTATATGCAGGCGTTTGTGAAGTATGGACTGCGCAACCTGAAGGAAGGGCCAAAGTTCCGTAAGAGCATTGAGAAGTTGCTCGGGGAATAGATCCCAAGCCAATGTAACAATAATTTAGATAAATAGCGGCAGCTAACATCCCGGCGTCTATGCTTTAAACAAAGGAATGTTACTGTCGTTTTTCTTTTTAAAACAAAGAATAACAACGAGTTAACCTACTAAGTTTAATCTATTTTTTGTTGGATTTATCCTTGTTTCTGACAGCATTTGGTAAGACAATTGGCGTTTGAATTTAAGATAGCTTTGCGATAGCTAGCGGGGCGGGGTACATCTTTGGCATTTTGCTAGTGCACTGGTAGCTGTTAAGCCAGGGGCGGTAGCGTGGTAAGATTGTGTTTATATGATGCGTTCTCAAAATAAGAAATAATAATCCTGACTATTTTTATACTATTGATAATATCTGAAATAAACTTAAGAGCAAACATGAAAGTAATTGTAAATAATTTTTTTGATGGTATTTTGAAAAGAGGAATACCGATCTATACTTCTGAACTTGTGCAAAAGTTAAGAGACAATAATGTTCAGGTTATTTATGTTGCATGTCCAAAAGCATTCCATAAGCTGCCTTCATGGTTTCTGAATGTTCTTTTTATAATAGTAGAGCAGCTTTTAATACCAATTATGGGTATATTTTATAGAACTAAGTATAATATATATCCCTATAATAGTAGTTCCATCATTGACTTGTTATTAGGTAAGGCAATTGTTATAATTCATGACTTCATTAGTCTTAAGAAAAATAAACGAAATCTTGCTGCCATTTATGTGAAAGTCTGTATTTATTTTTCATCTTTTTTAGCAAAGAAAGTAATATTTATTTCTCAAAGCACTCAGCGAGTATCTAAGAGAATATCGCTATTTAAGTGTATAGAATCTATCCTGCTCCCAAATCCATTTTTCTCATTTGAGAAAATTGCTAATGTTACCGAAATAAAAGATCTTGGATATTTACTTCTAGTTTCAGGTTTAGGGGATAATAAGGATCTAGGCACAGCTCTGGACTATTATTTTTCAATCCCAAGGGAAGAAAGAATACCATTAAAAATATTAGGTTGTGGGAATGGTATTAGCAAGGTTAACGACTTAATTGATGGGCGGGATACAGATAAAGAAATTGAAATTATTGGTTTTGTTTCTTTAGAGGAAGTCGTCAAACTATATTGTAATTCTAAAATTGTTTGGGCTCATTCGCTTGCCGAGGGGTATGGAAGGACTTTAGCTGAAGCAAAACTCACATGCAAAAATGTTATATGCACACGGATCTCTGCTTTCCGCGAACAAAAGGATTCGAATATTTTCTTTTATACTTACTATTCTGAGTATTATGAAGTCTATTCATACTTGGTAGATAATTCACCCAGTGTCGAAAGGAAAGCTCTGCATGAACATATTTTATTTGAAAATGAATTGAGAAAGATTTATGAGTAATATTGATATAAATAAGAAACAGATATTAGTTTTGACTCCACGGTTCCCGTTTCCTGTCATTGGTGGGGATCGATTACGTATCTATAAGATCTGTAAAGAACTGTCTAAGCATTATGATCTTACGTTGCTGAGTCTGTGTGATAAACGCGAAGAGCTCAACTATGAATATGATCGTGAAGTTTTTAGTAGTGTTCACAGAGTATATCTTTCAAAGAAAAAATCTATTTTAAATGTCATATTCTCTTTGTTTTCAAATACTCCCCTACAGATTGGGTATTATAAATCTAAAGAATTTGAAGATAAACTTAAGCAGTTATTACCTGAACATTCTGCAACTCTTTCACATTTGATAAGGGTTGGTGATTATGTGAAAGAGAATAAAGATATAAATTTTTTAGAGATGACCGATGCCATTTCACTTAATTATAAACGAGTAAAGGAAAAAGCATCTTTATTGAGTTTAAAAACATTTGTATATTCTTTTGAACAAAAAAGACTCGAACGATATGAGCGAACTATAAATAACAAGTTCAGCTTGACTACTTTGGTATCACAGGTTGACTCCGATTATTTATATCCAGACCGTCCGAATAATGTATTAGTCTGTGGAAATGGTGTTGATGCCGTTAGCTTACCTTTTTCAGAACGAAAAATAGCTAAAGATAAAAAGATAACCCTTGTATTTATAGGTAATTTATATTCTTTGCAAAATATGGATGGTGTGAGATGGTTCACCAAGGAAGTTTTACCATTTCTTAACAAGCATGGTAATTTTGAATTTAAGGTCATCGGACGTATTACAGATAAAGATAAGAGTTGGTTAGAAAGCCAGCCTGGCGTTGTTGTCACAGGTGAAGTTGATAGCATAACTTATGCAGCAGCTGATGGGCATATTGGTGTATGTCCTATTAGATTAGGGGCAGGTATCCAAAATAAGGTACTTGAATATATGGCGTTGGGATTACCTTGTATCTCTTCTACTGTAGGCTTTGAAGGCTTGGGAGCAGAGGAGGGTAAGGAGATTTATGTTGCCAATACAAAAGAAGAATATTTACGTGTATTAAATTATTTTATAACAAATCTGGATAAATATACCGAAACAGCATTAGTTGCGAAAAAGTTTATCGGTGAGAATTTTTCATGGGAAGCTAAATTGAGCCCATATATCCAGAAAATTAAGGAGTCTGTTAAATAAAATGATTATCCCAATTATTATGGCCGGTGGTTCTGGTACTCGCTTATGGCCTCTTTCGCGTTCGTTATACCCGAAACAATTTTTATCATTGATTAATGAAAATAGTTTGCTCCAGGAAACGTTGAAGAGACTTGATGGATTAAATTGTTTGCCTCCTGTCATTGTTAGCAATAATGAGCATAGATTTATTGTTGCTGAACAATTGCGACAGTTCGGTGTGGATGACTTCCAGATTATTCTAGAACCTGTAGGTAGAAATACTGCGCCCGCCGTTGCGCTGGCTGCTCTAAAGTCTCTAGAACTCCATGGCGATCATCATATGCTGGTTCTTGCTGCTGACCATGCTATTCAGGATATTGAAGCCTTCCATGCAGCTGTTTTAGCTGCAGAACAAGAGTCCGTTGACAATAAGTTAGTGACTTTTGGCATCGTCCCGACCAAACCTGAAACTGGGTATGGCTATATTAAAAAGGGCGAACAAGTTAAAAACTCTGTATTTAAAGTAAATTCTTTCGTCGAAAAACCTGATTTAGAAACGGCTAAAAATTATCTCGAACAAAAATGCTATTTGTGGAATAGTGGTATGTTCATGTTCAAGGCGAGCGTATATTTAGATGAATTGAAAAAATTTCGCCCTGATATTTTAGCAGCGTGTAAAGAGTCGCTTTCCAGTGCTAGTACTGATCTAGATTTTATCAGATTAAATTCTGATGTCTTTGCAGAATGTCCCGATGAGTCAATTGATTATGCGGTAATGGAAAAAACTCAGGATTGTGTAGTTATTCCACTTGATGCTGACTGGAGTGACATCGGTTCATGGACATCACTTTGGGAAATATCAGAGAAAGATGAACATGAAAACGTATCGCATGGCGATGTAATTAACTATAACAGCAGGAACAACTACATTTACTCTGAAGGTTCACTGATCAGCACTGTAGGAGTTAATAACCTTATTATAGTTCAAACTAAAGATGCGCTCCTGGTAGCACAGCAAGACAACGTACAAGACATAAAGAAGATTGTCGAAATTCTTAAAAAGCAAAAACGTAGCGAACATATATCCCATCGCGAAGTCTATCGTCCTTGGGGACGTTATGATTCTGTAGAACGTGGCGACCGTTATCAGGTAAAGCGTATTACCGTTAAGCCTGGTGAATGTCTCTCAACACAAATGCATCATCATCGAGCTGAGCATTGGGTGGTTGTCGCTGGTACTGCAAAGGTGACTTGCGGCGAACGCACTTTTTTCGTCACTGAAAATGAGTCAACTTTCATACCAATTGGCACAGTTCATACCTTGGAAAATCCAGGAAAGATACCATTAGAAGTAATTGAGATTCAGTCGGGTGTATATCTAGGTGATGATGATATTGTGCGCCTAAGTGATAAATATGGTCGTGTTGAGGATAAATAATTATATGAATATTACCAATGATGTAATTAAAAATAGCGGAATTGCATTTGGTACAAGTGGTGCTCGTGGATTAGTGAAAGATTTTACACCCAACGTGTGTGCTGCATTCACTTATGCTTTTATCGATGTAATGATGAAGGATTTTTCTTTTAAAGAGGTTGCGCTCGCAATAGATAATCGCCCAAGCAGCTATGCTATGGCACAAGCTTGCGCAGCAGCATTGTTGGAATGTAGTATTAAACCTATTTACTACGGTGTAATTCCAACTCCAGCTTTGGCAAATCAAGCGATTGCCGATGGGATTCCTGCAATAATGGTTACTGGAAGTCATATTCCATTTGATAGAAATGGTTTGAAATTCTATCGTCCAGACGGGGAAATTTCAAAAGAAAATGAGAACAGCATTATACATGCTGAAAAAGAGTATCCTGATGTAACTGTATTGCCAGAATTACAATGTTCAAAGCGTGCCGCTGATACTTATATCGAGAGAAACACTTCAATTTTTTCAAATATATTTAAAGGTAAACGTATCGGGATTTATGAACATTCAAGTGCGGGACGGGATCTTTATTCAGAAATATTCAGTAAGCTTGGTGCTGAAGTTGTAAGTATTGGTAGAAGTGATGAGTTTGTGCCTATTGATACTGAAGCAGTATCAAAAGAAGATGAAGAAAAAGCTTTACACTGGTCATCTGAGTATGACCTCGATATGATTTTTTCTACCGATGGTGATGGCGATCGTCCTTTGGTTGCTGACGAAAATGGCGTTTGGTTACGGGGTGATATATTAGGACTATTTTGCTCAAAGGCAATGAATATTGAAGCGGTAGCTGTACCTGTAAGTTGTAATACGGTTATTCAGACTTGCGGGTGGTTTAATCATGTAACGCTGACTAAAATTGGTTCACCATACGTCATTTCAGCGTTTGATTCTCTGAATAATAGTTTTGATAGGGTTGCAGGGTTTGAGGCTAACGGTGGGTATCTTTTAGGTAGCGATGTAAATTATAACAGCGGTATGATTAAAGCGCTTCCAACAAGAGATGCTGTTTTGCCTGCTTTAATGGTACTGGCACTGGCTATAAAAAATAATGTGACTATTTCAAAACTCTTGGCGGAGTTGCCACCACGATTTACCTACTCAAATAGAGTTCAAAATTTTGCAACAAGCAAAAGCAAAAGCATTATCGCGTCAGCTCAAGAAAATCCTCAAGAATTTATCGAAAGAATAGGCTTTGTCGATCTTCATGTACAATCGGTGGATACAATTGACGGGTTAAGATTGACACTAAGTGATGGTTCAATAATCCATTTGCGACCGTCAGGCAACGCACCTGAATTGCGATGCTATGCAGAAGCAGATAACATAATAAAAGCTGAAAAATTAGTGTTAGAAGTTTTGCATAAAGTTACTCTTTTGTAAAAAAATATAAACTTTTTTCTACTCTTGAGCGGTTTGTCATTTAACCGCTCAGTAATAGATTGTTTATAAATTGTTTATATTTAGCATTGGTGTTTTTATTTGCGTTCATCCCGAATAAGAGATTGTAAAATTAACTGTTTCTTATTTTTCAAATGAGTTACTTCACTAGTAAAGCTAATTACTATGCATAAGCAATATTATTCATTATTGTGCAATAAAATACAGTTTAAACATCTGGCTATATATTTTTCTGTATTTCTTTCACTATCCTCATGTTTCTTGTGGGGAGGGGCGGATACATTTGTATCGCAAGTGTATATTGATATTTTAGCCACTATATCTACAGCGCTATTAGTTGTTTTGATGTTCTATTATTATATTAATAGAGTTCGCTATTTATCACTAACCTTACTTTTTGCATTCGTTTTTTCTTTGATTATTGGTTTGCCATCGATTTATCTTTACTATTTTAAAAACGCAAATCATGGGTTTGAAATAATTTGTATCTGGGGGATGTTGATCAATTCCATCCTTTACTTGCAAACAACAGAGACTGTCATAAAAGAAGAAAAAAGATATTTAACTAGTTTATTTTATATTTTGTTTTCTATTGTTGCACTGTGTCAATTATACAAAATATTAATTTATCTTATGTTTATATTGAATTCAGGAGAAGGGCATTTAGCAATTTATACTGAAAGCGAAGAATTGCTATCCCAAGTTCCATTTTTTATTCGTGCTATTAGTGGTTTTGCAGTTGTAATGTCATTGTCCACTTTTTATTTTAAAACACCGACCTACATTAAAGTTATTGCATTTGTTTTACTTGCATCTGATTTAGCTATTGGAATACGTAATAAGTTTTTCTTTTCAGTGATTTGTATTTTTATACTATATATGTACTCTAATGAGTATAGAGTAAGAAATTTATTTAAGCAACTCTCAAAACCAATATTTCTCATCGCCGGTTTTTTATGCTTCTCGATGGTATCGTATTTCCGTGAAGGGTACCAAATCGATTTTATGATTTATATTGGCATTGTTTTAGATTCGCTATCCTCTACTCTTGGGGGGATGCAGAATTTGTTTGATATGCAATCATCAGGATGGGATCAACTTCATCCCGCTGTGGTATTCACACAAGTATTACCGCTAAGCGGTCTTGGTTTTCTTGATGATCAACAAATCGCAAAAGATTTTTCAATAATTGTTTTAGGTGATGTATCCTCTGGTATTGCGTTGTCATCTTCAGGATTGTTAGAGTCATCGTTGCTGAGTCTAAACTTGGGAGTGATTATTTATTTACTGTATTTATCAGGGGTGATGCTTTTTATTAAATGGGGACTAAATAATCAACGGATAATAATAAACTTTGTTGCCATCATCCATGATATCTGGATTTTTTTATGCTGTTCGTGGTGAACTGATTTTGCCATTGGCTTTTCTTCTAAAATCATTGCCGATTGTTCTTATATCTCCATTACTTGTTAAAAATAAAATTTATCATGGTCAGTAAGTGGTTTATTTTTCGACCAGGATCTCACCAGTAGGCATGACATGATCAAAGAAATTTTCTCCGATGGCATTTTTTCGCTATTTAATAAAATATGTTACTTCGGTTTTAAAACACTTGCAATAATTCTGATTACTCGTTCCTTAGGAGAAGATGTAGGCGGAGAGTTCATTTTTTTAGTTGGTTTTCTCGAAGTCCTTCGGGTGGTTACTGATTTTGGTGTGGATCTGTTTGTTATAAAAAAATATAATGATTCTACAGATAAAATAAAACTATTAAATGTAACGTTTGCACAAAAAATTCTTTCTGGAGTAATTGTTTTACTACTGTTTTGTTTGTATTCTTTTGTTCAGGGTTATCAATATAATGTCTATATTCCTATTGTGTTAGCCTTACCTGTTGCTTTATTTTTTAATTTCTCAAATAGCTATTTTCAATCTCTCAATTCCAATAAATCTCTCACGTTTCCGATCGCAATTGCATCTATTGCAACGTGTACGATCTTCGCTATTCAGTATTTTTTAAACGTTAAATTTAACGCATGGGATTACCTGTGTGTTGAACTATTATTCGTATCGCTGGTTACACTAAAACTATTCGTTAGTGTCAAGTTTAGGTTTATTAGAACGTCAGCTTTTGATGTGCTAATGTCAATTCTTTCTTTATATAAATATACATTAAGTATAGGTCTTACAGCTGTTGTTGTAATTATTTATAGCCGTATAGATAATTTTTATCTCAAGACATTTGCCCCAGGGGATCTTGCAGCATATGGCCAGATATTTAGGATGGTTGATCCACTGGTTATGGTTTCTTCTGTATTTTCTACAGTTGCCTATGCAAGATTTTGCCGAATTAACTTACAAGAAAAAAATGCTTTTACTAAGGTGTTTCAGTTCCTGTTATGTATTGTGGCATATGGCGTGCTGAGTTCATTAGTTTATTTCTTTATAATAAAATACCTGGGTCATTTTGTATTGATTTCTAATGTTAATAATGATTTCTTGATAATGATGTTCTTGATTGTTGCATGTGTGAAATGTATCAATGGTGGTACAACTGCAATAATTCAGTCACAGGGGTTTTATAAAGTGGGTTTGTATGTTTCGTATGTTTGCATTTTGACATCGATACCAACTATGTATTTCTTAATAATGAAGTACGGTGTTAAAGGTGCTGCTATGACGATTCTGCTTGTAGAGTGTATTAGTTTCATATTACTTCTCTGCAGCTTTTTTATGATAAAAAAGATGCGTCCTAAAAAAACATTCGAAATGTAATCAATGAGTCCTCTTTGAATAGAATTAGTTTGTTCTATTTATGAACACTTAGCTTGAGTAAGTTCTAACATAGATTACTAATTGTTTGATACTATCTGCTTTACAAGCATAACCGCGTATGTCGCGGTGACCACACCTGACAGGAGTATGTAATGTCCAAGCAACAGATCGGCGTCGTCGGTATGGCAGTGATGGGGCGCAACCTGGCGCTCAACATCGAAAGCCGTGGTTATACCGTCTCCGTCTTCAACCGCTCCCGCGAAAAAACTGAAGAAGTTGTTGCCGAGAACCCGGGTAAGAAACTGGTTCCTTATTACACGGTGAAAGAGTTTGTCGAGTCTCTTGAAACCCCTCGTCGCATCCTGTTAATGGTGAAAGCAGGTGCAGGCACGGATGCTGCTATTGATTCCCTCAAACCATATCTCGATAAAGGTGACATCATCATTGATGGTGGTAACACCTTCTTCCAGGACACTATTCGTCGTAATCGTGAGCTTTCAGCAGAGGGCTTTAACTTCATCGGTACCGGTGTTTCCGGCGGTGAAGAGGGGGCGTTGAAAGGACCTTCCATCATGCCTGGTGGGCAGAAAGAAGCCTATGAACTGGTTGCACCGATCCTGACCAAAATCGCCGCAGTAGCTGAAGACGGTGAGCCATGCGTTACCTATATTGGTGCCGATGGCGCAGGTCACTATGTGAAGATGGTTCACAACGGTATTGAATACGGCGATATGCAGCTGATTGCTGAAGCCTATTCTCTGCTAAAAGGTGGCCTGAACCTCACCAACGAAGAACTGGCGCAGACTTTTACCGAGTGGAATAACGGTGAACTGAGCAGCTACCTGATCGACATCACCAAAGATATCTTCACCAAAAAAGATGAAGACGGTAACTACCTGGTTGATGTGATTCTGGATGAAGCAGCAAACAAAGGTACGGGCAAATGGACCAGCCAGAGTGCGCTGGATCTCGGCGAACCGCTGTCGCTGATAACCGAGTCTGTGTTTGCACGTTATATCTCTTCTCTGAAAGATCAGCGCGTTGCCGCGTCTAAAGTTCTCTCTGGCCCGCAAGCGCAGCCAGCAGGCGACAAGGCTGAGTTCATCGAAAAAGTTCGCCGTGCGCTGTATCTGGGCAAAATCGTTTCTTACGCTCAGGGCTTCTCTCAGCTACGCGCCGCGTCTGAAGAGTACAACTGGGATCTGAACTACGGCGAAATCGCGAAGATTTTCCGTGCTGGCTGCATCATCCGTGCGCAGTTCCTGCAGAAAATCACCGATGCTTATGCCGAAGATCCGCAGATCGCTAACCTGCTGCTGGCTCCGTACTTCAAGCAAATTGCTGATGACTACCAGCAGGCGCTGCGTGATGTCGTTGCTTATGCAGTACAAAACGGTATCCCGGTTCCGACCTTCGCCGCTGCGGTTGCCTATTACGATAGCTACCGTGCCGCTGTTCTGCCTGCGAACCTGATCCAGGCACAGCGTGACTATTTCGGTGCACATACTTATAAGCGCATTGATAAAGAAGGTGTGTTCCATACTGAATGGCTGGATTAATCTGATTTAACCAACAATAAAATTGAGGCCCGGCGTATATTGCACCGGGCTTTTTTTTTGCCAATTATCTTATAGACTAAATTTCACTGCTTAATATTAACTTAATAAATATCAGCTATTCTTATAAAGAAATTCTGAATTGTTTTTCGTTGCGTTGACCATCTTACAACGTAGCGTTAAAACTTTTAACTCTTATCAGGATGCTAAAAACATCATGATTCACAGTTAAGTTAATTCTGAGAGCATGAAATGAAAATTACCATTTCCGGTACTGGCTATGTAGGCTTGTCAAACGGGCTTCTAATCGCACAAAATCATGAGGTTGTGGCATTAGATATTTTACCGTCACGCGTTGCTATGCTGAATGATCGGATATCTCCTATTGTTGATAAGGAAATTCAGCAGTTTTTGCAATCAGATAAAATACACTTTAATGCCACATTAGATAAAAATGAAGCCTACCGGGATGCTGATTATGTCATCATCGCCACTCCAACCGACTATGATCCTAAAACTAATTATTTCAATACATCCAGTGTAGAATCAGTAATTAAAGACGTAGTTGAGATAAATCCTTATGCGGTTATGGTCATCAAATCAACGGTTCCCGTTGGTTTTACCGCAGCGATGCATAAGAAATATCGTACTGAAAATATTATTTTCTCTCCGGAATTTCTCCGTGAAGGTAAAGCCCTTTACGATAATCTCCATCCTTCACGTATTGTCATAGGTGAGCGTTCAGAACGCGCTGAACGTTTTGCTGCGTTGTTACAGGAAGGGGCGATTAAGCAAAATATCCCGACCCTGTTTACCGACTCCACTGAAGCAGAAGCGATAAAACTTTTCGCTAATACCTATCTGGCGATGCGCGTAGCGTACTTTAATGAACTGGATAGCTATGCAGAAAGTTTAGGTCTGAATACTCGCCAGATTATCGAAGGCGTTTGTCTCGATCCGCGTATTGGCAACCATTACAACAATCCGTCGTTTGGTTATGGTGGTTATTGTTTGCCGAAAGATACCAAACAGTTACTGGCGAATTATCAGTCTGTGCCGAATAACCTGATTTCGGCAATTGTCGATGCTAACCGCACGCGTAAAGATTTTATTGCCGATGCCATTTTGTCACGCAAGCCGCAAGTGGTGGGTGTTTATCGTCTGATTATGAAGAGCGGTTCAGACAACTTCCGCGCGTCTTCCATTCAGGGGATTATGAAACGTATCAAGGCGAAAGGCGTTGAAGTCATCATTTACGAACCGGTGATGAAAGAAGACTCATTCTTCAACTCTCGCCTGGAACGAGATCTCGCCACTTTCAAACAACAAGCTGACGTCATTATCTCCAATCGTATGGCAGAAGAGCTTAAGGATGTGGCAGATAAGGTATACACCCGCGATCTCTTTGGCAGCGACTAACATCTTGTTATCAGGGCTATTTACGCCCTGATTGTCTTTTGTTACTTCCTCAATAATTCATTATTTTTATCACTTATCCTATAGCATTCACGAGGATTATCGCTAAACTATGCGGACTTGGAAATTTCCGTCAGTTAGGGTAATGATGAGAGTAGAAAATAATAATGTTTCTGGGCAAAACCATGACCCGGAACAGATTGATTTGATTGATTTACTAATGCAGTTGTGGCGTGGCAAGATGACAATCATCATCTCTGTCATTGTTGCTATTGCCCTGGCTATAGGGTATCTGGCCGTTGCCAAAGAAAAGTGGACTTCCACAGCTATCGTTACTCAACCTGATGTGGGGCAAATCGCTGGCTATAACAATGCCATGAATGTTATCTATGGTCAGGCTGCACCGAAAGTGTCAGATTTGCAGGAGACGTTGATTGGTCGCTTCAGTTCTGCCTTCTCTGCATTAGCAGAAACGCTGGATAATCAGGAAGAACCAGAAAAACTTACCATCGAACCTTCTGTTAAGAACCAGCAATTACCATTGACTGTTTCTTATGTTGGGCAAACTGCAGAGGGCGCACAAATGAAGTTGGCCCAATACATTCAGCAAGTTGACGATAAAGTGAATCAAGAGCTAGAAAAGGATCTCAAAGACAACATTGCTCTGGGACGGAAAAACTTGCAGGACTCTTTAAGAACGCAGGAAGTGGTCGCGCAGGAGCAGAAAGATCTGCGTATCCGTCAGATTCAGGAAGCATTGCAGTATGCGAATCAGGCGCAGGTGACAAAACCACAGGTTCAGCAGACTGAAGATGTGACGCAAGATACGTTGTTCCTTCTTGGGAGCGAAGCACTGGAGTCGATGATTAAGCATGAGGCGCCCCGTCCGTTGGTGTTCTCACCAAACTACTATCAGACTCGTCAAAACCTGCTGGATATCGAAAGCTTAAAGGTTGATGATCTTGATATTCATGCTTACCGTTATGTGATGAAACCGACGTTACCTATTCGTCGCGATAGCCCGAAAAAGGCAATTACCTTGATTCTGGCGGTGCTGCTGGGCGGCATGGTTGGCGTGGGGATTGTGTTGGGGCGTAACGCGCTGCGTAATTACAACGCGAAATAATATTATTGTGCATTTAAGAGAAACGGGCAGGGTGGTGACACCATGCCCGTTTTTTTTGCCGGATGCGATGCTGGCGCATCTTATCCGGCCTACGTGTGTTGAGATAATGTGTAGGCACGATAAGCTTGCGCATCGGGCAATGGCTCCGGATGCGACAACAACATCGCATCCGGTCAGCACGCAACTCACTGATGCCGTTTACGCAGGTTCTCAATTACCGTCGCTAAATCCAGATCCTGATCCTGCAACAACACCAGCAGGTGATACATCAAGTCAGATGCCTCGTTGGTCAGCTCAAAGCGGTCATGTACCGTTGCTGCCAGCGCAGTTTCCACCCCTTCTTCGCCCACTTTCTGCGCGATGCGTTTGGTGCCGCTGGCATACAGTTTGGCTGTGTAAGAGGTTTCCGGGTCGGCAGATTTACGTTCGGCGAGCAGTTGTTCCAGTTGATACAGGAACAGCCACTGGTGAGCGGTGTTGCCGAAGCAACTGCTGGTGCCTTTGTGGCAGGTCGGGCCGATGGGATTCGCCAGCACTAATAAAGTGTCGTTGTCGCAGTCCGACGCAATACTCACTACGTTGAGGAAATTACCCGACGTTTCGCCTTTGGTCCACAGTCGCTGTTTAGTGCGCGAGAAGAAGGTAACTTTGCCACTTTCGATGGTTTTGTCCAGAGCTTCCGGGTTCATATAGCCCAGCATTAACACTTCGCCAGATACCGCGTGTTGTACAATCACCGGCATCAGTCCGTCGGTTTTTTCCCAGTCCAGTTCGTGACGTTGTTGTTCTGTTAACATATCCTGATCTCCACGCCCTGTGATGCCAGGTACGCTTTTAATTCACTAATATTGATTATTTGTTTGTGGAATACAGAAGCTGCCAGCGCGCCGTCAACGTCGGCATCGCGGAAGGCTTCGAGGAAGTGTTCCATGGTGCCCGCGCCACCGGAGGCAATCAGCGGGACGTGGCAAACTT
>OATB01000886.1_pt1 | contig 14110 bp, 7 predicted proteins | sample 1494941 | NCBI WGS metagenome assembly OATB01 (sample SAMEA2579931, study PRJEB22360) | human gut metagenome | reverse complement strand
GCCGATCCTCGGCGAGGCGAAGGATCCGTTCTCCCAGGCGCAGGGCAGCTCGCGGTCCAGTGAATCCGGTTCCAACGAATCAGACAGCGCCAGCGCCAAAGATACGGAATATCAAAGCCTGCTGGATTCCGGCAGCGGTGTGATGGGCACTATCCGCATTCCGAAAATTTCTGTGAAACTGCCGATTTACCATGGCACGTCGCAGTCGGCACTTGCGTCCGGTGCGGGGCATTTGTATGGCAGTAGTCTGCCGGTGGGCGGCAAGGACACTCATGCCGTGATCACCGGGCATCGCGGGCTTGTGGATGCGATGATGTTCACCCGATTGGATGAGATGCGCGTCGGCGACTACTTCTACATCGAAGTGATGGGCCGCACGCTCGGCTACCGGGTGGACCGTATTTCCGTGATCGAGCCGAACGATACGTCGAAGCTGAAGATCGTTCCCGGCGAAGACCGGGTGACGTTGATGACGTGCACCCCGTACGGCGTTAATACGCATCGACTGTTGGTTTCTGCGGTGCGCTCGCCGATTCCCGACGTGGTACCGGCGGAGCATGATGCGGCGAAGGATGCGCGAACGATTGCGACCACGGCCGCGGTGGTCACGTTGCTGCTCGGTCTGCTGCTGGCATGGTTGCGCGGGCGACCGTGGCATATCCGTAGGCATGCGGCTTGGTGGCCGAAGCGCGGCTAACGACCGCTGTTTGCCGATGCCCCTGCCGGCTTTTTTATTCGGGTATCACCCATATTGTGAAACGTTGCGATTGCAACGGTTGACGATGGTATAATACCTCGACTTTCCCGCACTTAGGGTGTGCATCTCCCGACGTCTTTTCTCCTATGTTCGAGGTTGGAGCGCTGGAAGTGTATCCGTACTGGACATGGCATGTGCCGGTGCGTGATACGCGGACGGTGTTAGAGACGGAAACCGCGTTGAAGCGCGGTATTAAGGGGACAATGCGCATGAGGCGTGTACATGAATCTGAGGCAAAGCCAAAAGGGAACTTTGCCAAGCGAATCGTAGCTGCGGTAGCCGCGGTCGCCATGCTTGGTGGCATGGGCTACGCCACCACTTCTGCCGCGCTAGCCGATGACGTCAATGCCACTGTTGAGCAGCAGAATGGTATCAACATTGGTCTGCATGATTACGATCGCAACTCCATCAACAATAATCATGCGTTGCATTTTATGAGCGGAGGAAACGAAGCCGGCTATAACCGCTATGTTCAAGATGGCAGAGGTGCGTACGCGGGCATTGTGAAGCCTCTGCTGACTAACGATTATCCGACCATGGCGGATGGCAACGAATCGCTGAATTATCTCTTCGGCGGTGCGTCTGATAAGGCTGTGACTAATTACACGCCGGACGGTGGTTTGCTGACTTCGGATGGTCAAGGGAATTACAGTTTCGATGCGGCGTCGAAATATGCGAAATATAACCACAATAGCAATCGATTCGAATTGACCAATCAGACCCAGAGCGGGAATCGTGACCCGTTATTCACGCCGTTTGGCAATGACAGCGACGACAATAGGTATTCGTTCGGCATGAACCTTAGGGCCGATTTCTATATGCCTAAAGATGGCAAAGTCAACAATCAGAACATGGTGTTCGACTTTACCGGTGACGACGATGTGTGGGTGTTCATCGATGATGTGCTGGTGCTTGATTTGGGTGGTATCCATCAGGCGTTGGGTGGCAGCATCGATTTCGCCGCCGACAAGATCAAGTACGACAAGGTTCAGAGTCATGGAGACACTCCTGCCGCAACAATCACCGAGGCATTTAGAAAAGCGGGAAAGAAGTGGGATTCCAAGGCGTATACGACACATCATCTGAGCTTCTTCTATCTGGAACGCGGCGACGGCGGATCCAACTGCAAGATCAGTTTCAATCTGCCGGTGAAGCCGTCCAAGGCCATCGACATTGAAAAGCAGACATTGGGCATTATTCCAGCCGGTCAACAGTTCCAATTCCAGCTGTTCGCCAATGGCTCGCAAACGCCATATGAAGGCAAATACAGCGTTTACAATGCGTCCACCAATCAGGTTGTCAGCTCTGGTTTGAACACCGGTTCGAACGGTGTGATCACTTTGGCCAAAGGCCAATTTGCTCGTGTGCAATCCAATGATTTCTCTGATGACACAACCTATTCGGTGCGTGAGCTGAATTCCGGCAAATACACTGTTTCCGCGAATGGTGAGGCGTTGTCGCAGCACAACGATGGAAATGGTGGTTCCTATGCGGAAACCCATTCTTTCAAGGTGAGCGATACCAGCCATGTGACTGTTATCAATTCCAATGTGAAGCCACAAAACAATAAGACCATCGAAAAGGTCGATGGTGGTGATGGCGACCAGTACGAGTTGCATTTGAATGCTTCGGGTGATAGCGCTTCTTCCGAAACCACTATCGCCACTCCGGCCGACATTGTGCTGGTTATGGATAAGTCCGGCAGTATGCAGGATAAAAACGACAATCGTGATACTAACGCGAAGAACGCGGCAAATAAGCTTGCTGAGAAATTACTGACCGAGGCGAATTCCAACTTACCGGAATCTCAACAAGTCCAAATGGCGGTTGTGACATTCAGCGACACGGCCTCGACTAAGCAAGACTTCGCCACATCTGTCAGCAAGATTAAAACAGCTGTGTCCAGCAGACCTGATGGTGGAACCAACTGGGAGGCTGCGCTTAAGCAGGCGAATGATCTGCAAGGACGCACGGGTGTGAAGAAGCACATCATTTTCTTGTCCGACGGCAATCCGACGTTCCGTATATCCAATTATCCGATTGGGTGCAGCAAAAAAGGGTGCAATCCTGATGATGATTGGCGTACTACACCTCAGGGTGTGCATGGTGCAGGTACCGAGGGTAGTGATAATTACTACGGTTACAACTATGCTGCCGCTCTGGCCGAGGCCAACAGGCGGGAGAGTAATGTTTCGCTTTATGTGGTGAAGGCTTCGACTGACGCCAATAGAATGTCCGATTTCGCCCGTGAAGCCAAGGCAGTGAACGGTAAGGAATTCGATGGCACGAATGCTGAGAATCTGACGCAAGCATTCGGCCAGATCTATTCCAGCATCACCTCATCCGCGAAGATCAAGGTCTCCTCCATCACTGACACCTTGTCCCAGTGGGTCGACCCGGTCGATTTCGCTGGCGTGGCCGACGGTGCCGATATCACACAGTATGTGACGGTGAAAAACGGCAATAAGGCGCTGACGGGCGGATATACGGCCACGTACGGTGTCGATCAATCTGGCAATCGCACGGTGACGGTGACGTTTAACGGCACAGACGGTATCGTTACTGAGAAAGCCGACAGCATCGACGTATCCTTCAAGGTCAAGCCAAGCGATGCCGCCTATGCCACTTATGCCGGCAACCAGCAATACCCGAATGTGGGAGAGCCGAATACTGGCACCGCATCTGCGGGCCAGCCGGGATTCTATTCCAATGTGGACGCGCGATTGAACTATTGCGTGCTTACCGAGGTTAATGGAACTACGTCATGCGCACCGACTGAAGTCGAGTATCCGCATCCTGTGGTGCAGGTGAAGCTCGGCAAGATCAAGATCGTCAAGCAATGGTCGGATGGTGCGAGCAAGCATGATGACGGTTCCGTTACGGTGCAGTTGCAGCGTAAGAAGAGCGGCGATTCCAATGCTCAGCTGGAGGACGTCGGTGGCGTAATCACGCTGAATAAGGGCAATGGTTGGCAGACGACTGTCGACAACCTGGTTCCTGGATACACGTATTCCGTGGCGGAAATCTCTGGTGATGACCGATATGACGTCTCCTATACGGGAAACAATGTCGACTTGACCAAGCAGATGGTGTGGTCTTCCAATGCCGATGCGGGCACGTTGAACGCGACCATCACTAACACGTTGAAGACGGTTGCCCTGGAGAACGCGATTTCGGTGAAGAAGGACCTGGCCGGACGCGAGTGGAAGACCTCCGACACGTTCGATTTCACTCTGGCGGCGAAGGGCAATGCGCCGTTGCCGGATAAGTGCGAAGCCGATCAACCTTGCACGGTGAAGGTGAACTCCGATTCGGGCAGCCATACCGCGTCCTTCGGCAACATCACTTACAACGCTGGCGATGCCTCTTACACGTATTACGTGACGGAGGTCAAGGGCTCTATCGCTTCATTGCATTATTCGCAGGCGAAGTATGAGGTTGTCGTGACTGTCGCGAAGGACTCCAACGGAGAGTGGAAGGCTTCCGTGAAGTCCGTGACCAAGGTGCTGGATGACAACGGTGCAGCAGTTCCCGAATCGCAAAGTGCTGCTACTGAACCTGTCACCTTCACCAACCGATATGTCGCGGTGTCGGCGCTGCCGTTGACGGGTGGTGCGACGGGACGCCAGTGGCTACTGGTCGGTGGCGTGATCGGCGGACTCGCGGTGCTGCTTATCGGCGCTGCCGAAATTTGGAATAACAAGAAGCGACTCGTCTGAGTTGCTGTGTGAGGCCGGAATGCCTACCAACTTGAGGGCATTCCGGCCGGCAAATCAAAATTTGCGGATCGCGGGAGCAAGTTGGGTTCCCGTCTCCCGCGATTGCAAAAACAAGTAATCAAACAATAAGGAAGAGAGGATTCTCATGAAGATGAGGAAACTTTTCGCCGGCATCGCCGCCGCGGCGACGCTGCTGGGTGGCATGGCCCTGGGCGCAACCAGCGCACAGGCCGATGACGCTGCTGGTACTCCGGTAACGGGCGTAGCAACGTTCACGTTCACCGCTGAAACCGCTGAACAGCTGACCAACGCCAACCTGAAAGCATACAAGATTGGCGATTATGTTCAGTATGGTTCCGGCGAGAACGTTGCTTACGGTGTGGTGACGAATTCTAACAATAAGACTGCCGTTGACTCCGCGTTGAAGGCTGCCGGTGTGGATACTACGGATTCTGAGGTGGACCATCTGGCCGCAGCCCTGAATGCCGGCACTCTGGATGTTTCTGCTGCTCGTCCGTGGGCTTCTCCTGAGAAGACCCGTAAGTTTGCTAATGCTCTGGAGAGTGAAGGCAAACTAACTGCTGTGACGTCGTTCACTCTGGGCAAGCCAGTTCCTGCTACGAATGGTAGTGCGGATGCTAAATACACTGCTACCGCGACCCTGCCTGCAGGTATCTATGTGTTCATTGATTCCGCGGCTGCCACTGGTTCTGTGACCAAGGCAATCCCGATGATTGTCGCTTCCGGCACCGTTAACGCTGAGAAGAAGGTTCTAACCGATCCGACTGCCGCTGCCACCGTGAACATGAAGAACACCAACAACCCCGGAAAGACTAAGGAAGTCAATAAGCTTTTTGCTGCCATCGGCGACACCCTGACCTACACCCTTACCGGTACTATCGCGAACCCGGCTCCGACCGAGTTCAAGTTCACCGATAAGCCGGGCAAGGGTCTGACCATCAAGGCTGGTACTTTCAAGTTCTATGTGGATGGTGCGCAGATTTCTGCTGAAACTGCTGCATCTGACTTCACTGTTCCGACTGCTGATGTGATCGGTGGCGACGACGCATCTTTCGATGTCACGGTGAATAATCCGTCCAAGTATGCAGGCAAGACCATCAAGGTCACCTTCCATGCGGTGATTAATGATGAGGCCGATGCCGAGGATGGCGTTGTCAACAAGCTTGACAACTACGGCACTAACGTTGAAGCCCCTACCAAGTTCACTGGTTTCAATTTCACCAAGGTGGATCCTGATGGCAAAGGCATTGAAGGCGTCACCTTCCAGGTGAAGGATAAGGATGGCGTTCCGCTGTATTTCGTGAAGCAGGGGGACGGTTCCTACAAGAAGGCTGCTTCTGCTGACACTCAGGGCGCAACTACTAATGTCACGACTGGTACTAACGGCCAGTTGTCCTTCACCGGTCTTGATAAGACCAAGACCTACACCGTCACGGAAACTAAGCGTGCCAGCGATGCCTATCTCGACATCATGCCGAGCTTCACTGTGTCTTTCAACGAGGAGAACGGTTCAGCTGTTCTGGCTAAGACCGCCACTTCCGATCCGTGGGGCTTGGTCAACACCACCGCCAAGACCGTGAAGAACATCAAGTCCATCACCCAGCTGCCGCTCACCGGTGCTGCAGGCACCACGCTGTTCACCGTTGTGGCTCTGCTCGTGGCTGGCGCTGGCGTGACCATCGCCATCAAGTCTCGTCAGAACGCCGAGGCCTGATCGCCCATCTCTGACGGTATTCGTTAAGAACGCCAATTCGGAGTGATTTAAGGTCGACCCATTATGGGCCGGCCTTTTTTGTATTGCTCTGTATTTCATGTGGGATTGCTTGGATTGCGCCATATTACGTTGCTTTGGACGTGCCACCCGATGTGGGTGGGCATTGCATTTTTCGAGGGTATAAGGAGTTTCGGTGGGATGTGTTGCAACAAACGGAATCTGGAAACGTGAACCGTTATGGGGGCTGTTAGTCAGGGGAGTGAAGTGGGGGTATTGCACGGAAGGAGAGCCATAGAATCGCAGGCACATCCGCAAAAGAAAGCAACGAAGCATCAATGGGAGGTATTGCGATGCGCAGTGGGGGAGCATTCAGTGACGAGGAGATTCAGCTGTTGCGTGGATTGCCGGCTGTTTCCAATGTGACTCGTGATCGTATCACCTATTCCGACACATTCAGACAGGTGTGCACCATCCGATATCTTGCGGGGGAATCGCCAACCAAAATCTTTCGTGAAGCGGGTTTACCGCCGGAACTTGTCGGATACAAGCGTATCGAACGTAGCGTGGCGCGCTGGAAGGAAGCTGCCATCAAATCCGTGAACGGCAGCAACACCATGACCGATGGTGAGATCATAGCGCAGCTTGCGGCGCGGTATAAGCGTGCGTTGGCGACGAGGCGGAGTCTTGAAGACATCGCCAATACGGCCACTGAGCCGAAGCCTGCCGCAACGGCTGCGTCGAATGACGTTCATCCGTTGTCTCTCGGACTGTTCGACGGTGATACGGCCGGCATTATTATCAGGCAGCAGGCTCGTCGTATCGACGAGCTCGAGCGCGATGTGGTGAGGTTGCGCAACAAGCTGGACAAGGAAGTCGGGCCCAATCCTGCCTCCGCTGAGGCCTGACTTATGCTATCTAGCTTATAGATGGCGGGTGGTTCGCCCCATTTGCCAGTTCGGGGGTGTAAATCATACCCCCGAACCGCCTATTCTCGTCTAGCACCCGCCATCTATAAGCGAAATACCTTTCCGCAAAGCCCCAAATCCGCCATCTATAAGCCAGATAGACCCATCAGTTTGACCATGGATAGACTCGGTTAGAGATGCTCTTGGCAAAAATGCCAATTTCGGCCTCCTGCAAAGGGTTTTGATGGGTCTAACCCATGATTTACATAAAACCTAACCCACGATTTGCGTAAGTCCTAACCCATGATTTGCGTAAAACGTGGTTCGCTCAGAGCTGTGGCCGGAGACCGTCCAAGTTCGACCGACATTATCGGAATCGTCAGGGAAGAAGGCACGCGGGCGGAGTGCAATATAATGTTCCCTATGGCTGGCAGTTCAAGGGGGCAAGACTGATGGCAGTTTTTCCGCATGGGAGCGCGCGCGGCGGGTCGAGAAGCGACGGTCCGCAGCAAATTAAGGACTTACGCGCCGACGATTTTTATGGCGATTCGCGCGATGGCAACGACGGCTCGCGCGGTTCGCACGACACCACGCGCAACACCCGCACCTACACCCTCCCGACTTTCGCGGAGGCGACCGACGCGTCCGAAGCGATGCGCGAGCGTCGCGCGGATCGCAACAAGTCCATTGCCATGCGCGTGCTTGCGGCGGTGCTGATTTTCTCCGCAATCGGCATTGGTCTTTTCCCGAAAGTGCTGCAATACCAGTCCGCGCAAAAGCTGGCGAGCACGTCCGCCCGTTCCGAGCAGAGCGTCGCGGGCTGGCCGTATCCGCAGGCCGACGAGGCATTCGCCGCAGCTGGGGCGTACAACAAGCGTCTCGCCGAATCGGGGCAGCCGGTGATTGGCGAGGCTGAGGATCCGCTCGCCGAGTTGTACAACAACAATCAGTCCGACTCCAGCGACGGTTCCGGTTCCAGCTCGACGGGCGCAGACGCCACTGGCGATGGTAACAAGGATTCCGCTAGCTCCAAAGACGCGGAATACCAGCGTTTGCTGGATACTGGCGATGGCGTGATGGGTTCCATCCGCATTCCAAAGATTTCTGTGAATTTGCCGATCTACCATGGCACGTCGGAGCAGACGCTTGCGTCCGGTGCGGGGCATTTGTATGGCAGTAGTCTGCCGGTGGGTGGCAAGGATACGCATGCGGTGATTACCGGACATCGGGGTTTGGTTGAAGCCTCAATGTTTACGCGTTTGGATGAGATGCGGGTTGGTGATTACTTCTATATCGATGTGATGGGCCATACGCTTGGCTATATGGTGGATCGTATTACCGAAATCGAACCTAACGACACATCGCAATTGAAGATTACCTCTGGCGAGGATCGGGTCACGTTGATGACATGCACTCCGTACGGTGTGAATACGCATCGTCTGTTGGTTTCGGCATTACGTTCCGCCATTCCCGAAGAGATTCCCGCGGAGGATGATGCGGCAAAAGATGTGCGTGTGATTGCGGGCGTGGTGTCAGCTGCCACGTTGCTGGTCGGTTTGTTGTTGGTTGGGCTGCTCCGCTGTCCGTGGCATGTCCGTAGGCATGCCGCTTGGTGGCCAAAGCGCAACTAGGGGTTGATGGCGTTAATGTTGCACTTGACAGATGCTTTTTTGTCGGGGAAAATTCTGAAAGAGACATGACAACGTTTGCTTATAGTTTTTGCATCGCGATTTACGGGGGCAAGAATACTCTAGAATCGCGATGATATGTGCGATTTCAAGGAAAGTATATCCCCTTGATTACCTCGTTGGGAGGGTATGTATCCCTCTGTTTTTCTCCTTAAGGTTTAGGCAACGAAGCGATTGTCGGACGGTATGTGAAGCGAAGACGCATCAAATATACCGGTCGAAGGAGGAAGGTATTTCCCCGATCGCTTAACGGTACAAGGGGGTAGGCGTATGAGACACGTCTTTGAGCGAAACAGGGCAAGGGGCACAGGTCTGTTCACGCGTCGTGTCATTGCGGCCGTCGCGACGGTCGCAATGCTCGCCGGCGTGGGGTGCGTCACTGCTTCGTCAGCGGCGGCGGAAGATGCCACGGGAGCCTTGGAACAACAAATCGAGCAGCCGGTATTGCAAGAATCTGGGCAAGAGGATTCACAGCCGGTGGAACAAAATTTGATGGTGGGAGAAGAGCAGCCGTCAGAGCAAGAGCAGCCGTCAGATCAAGAGGCTTACCAGCAAGTCGAACAAGAAACGGAACAAGAAACGGAAGAAGAGACTGAGCAGTGGGTTGAGCAGGAGGTTGAACAACAATCTGAACAACAATCTGAACAACCTGATGAGCAGCCAGTTACGTTGTCCGCTCAACCGATTGCGCGAGCAAATCGGGCGCAGTCGGTTGCGCAGAACGAGACCGGTTCTCAGTTGGGCGCTCCGGAGAAGCATAAGCGCATCAAGAAGAACGATGATGGCAGTTACACCGTGAACGTGGATGTGAAGGGCGCCGTCAACAGCACCACGGTCACCACCACCCAGCCGATCGACTTCACGCTGGTGCTGGATGTGTCCGGTTCGATGGACGATCCGATGAGTAAGACGGATCGGACCAAGCGGTTAGAGGCACTGAAAGAAGCGGTTAAAGCATTTCTTAATAAAGCTGCGAACACTAATACGGAGGCCGGTTCCGAACTGGTTCACGTTGGACTGGTGAAGTTCGCCGGCAACGAAAAGGACAAAATCGGGGATGACACGTACCGAAGTGGTGGGTACACCTACAACTACTCCCAAATCGTTAGCGATCTGACTGCGGATATGAACGGTCTGAAGAACAAAGTCAGCAAACTCAAAGCCGCTGGCGCCACCCGAGCCGACAATGGATTCAATCTTGCGGCCAAGATGATGGGCAGTGCTAGTGCTCGAACCGATGCGAAGAAGGTCGTTATCTTCTTCACGGATGGCTCGCCTACATCGTCTAATGGGTTTGAAAAAGAAGTGGCAAACAATGCCGTTACCGCTGCCAAGAAGTTGAAGGATGGCGGTGCCGCCGTGTATTCCATCGGCATCTTCGCCAGTGCCAACCCGTCCTCGCTCTCCAGCAACGAGAACCAGTTCATGCATGCGGTGTCCAGCAATTTCCCAAAGGCAACGAAATACAACCAGCGCGGTGAAGGGAATATCGAAGCCGGCTATTATAAAAGCGCGACGAACGCTTCGGAGCTGAATACCATCTTCGACGAGATTGAAAAAAGTGAGACTACCACGTCCGCATACACCAAGGTGACCATGGAGGACACGCTCTCCGGCTATGTCGAGCTTGCGGATAGCAACTACAAGGTCGTTGCCAAGGATGCTTCCGGCAAGGTGGTCTCCTTGACTAAGAATGTCGATTACACCTTGACGTATGACGCGAGCACGAAGAAATTCACGGTCGCATTCCTGAAGCCTCTGGTCAACAACGTGACATACACGCTGGAATACAACGTGAAACCCACGCAGAAAGCGTATGACGAGTATGCCGCCAACCTGAACGCCGGTAAGGATGGATATGACGGCGTAAAGGGTAACGCGAACACCGATCTGCCGGGAAACGCCACGTCCTCGAACCAGCCGGGTTTCCATACGAACGATTCCGCGTGCCTGGCGTACTCGGCCGATGGCGTGGATCATGCATGCGGCGGCAATCCGTATCCGCATCCGGTGATCCAGGTGGTTTCCTCGACGCTGCATATCGAAAAGCAGTGGAGTGGAGACGGTGACAAGCCGGAAAGCATCACGGTGGATATCAAACAGGGCAACGATACCTATAAGACGGTCACGCTGAAGCGTGACGATAGCGGCAAATGGTCCACCGACGTGATTATTCCGGCAGGCGCCCAAAAGACGTACACGGTGACGGAAGTCGAACCGGACAGCCACTTGTGGAAGGCCTCCTACCAGCACAAAGTCGGCAATGGTGCTCTCGCTGACGGCAATGTGGTGACGGTGCCGGAATCCATGGCATCGCAGAACGCCACAGTAGTCATCACCAACACGTTGAAGCAGACCATGCTGACGCATGCGATTGGCGTGCAGAAGGAGCTGGTCGGCCGCGATTGGAAGGATTCCGACGAGTTCACTTTCAAGCTGAAGGCAGACGATTCCAATCCAGACGCGCCGATGCCAGCTTCCTGCGAGAACCAGTCGGCGTGCACGGTGACGGTGAAACGCGATTCGTCTGACGATCACGTTGCTTACTTCGGCGACATCACTTACAACGCAGGTAAAGCCGAGTACACGTATCTCGTGACGGAGAACGCTGGCAATGCTTCCGCAATGTATTACTCGCAGGCGGAATACCGGGTGGTCGTGTCCGTGATGAAAGACGAAACGTCCGGTGAATGGAAAGCCGTTGTCAAATCCGTTACCCAGCTGAAAACCGATTATGGTGCCGCTGGTTCGAATTGGGACAGTACCCGGCCAATGCTGTTCACCAACAAATACATTTCGGCATCGTCGCTGCCATTGACGGGCCGCATGGGCGCGGAGCGATGGTGGCGGATCGCGGCCGGCGGAGTCGGCGTGCTGGCATTGCTCGCCGTCGCTGCGGCCGACCAGTGGAGACGTAAGAAGCGGCTCAGCTGAATAACACAGGATTTGCGGATCGCGGGGGCGCGTTGGGTTCCCGCCTCCCGCGATTGCAGAAAACAGTAACCAACAATCAAGGAAGAGGAGATTCTCATGAAGATGAGGAAGCTTTTCGCAGGGCTGGCCGCCGCGGCAACGTTGCTGAGCGGCATGGCCATCGGCGTCGCCGCCGCACAGGCTGATGATGCTCCATTGCTGCAAGTTAACCACGCACAGGAAGGCCATACGTACACGCCATACAAGTTTGCCATGTTTGAGAATCCTGGCGATGGCTCGGTCGAAGTGAAAACGGTTGACGCATGGAAGGGAGCTGTGACCACCGCTGCTGATGTGGCTGATGGAAGCCACAACGGCATCCCGACAGAGTACAAGGATAATCCAGCCGCCTATGTGGCGACGTTCACTGCGGATCAGCTCCGTGTCTTCGCCAAGACCTTGGCTGGAATTACTCCGCCGGCAGGACCTGATGGTACTGGCCTGACCGTAACTACGGAGCAGGCAAATACGAGCCAGGCGGTCAATGTGAACGGAGAAGGCTGGTATCTGGTGAAGGATACGTTCACCAAGGCTGGCGAAACGACTGTGACGTCGGGAACTCCGGCTGTGGTGGCCACCACCGTCAATGGACTGTCCAATCTGAGGATTGCGGCCGATACGACGACCGGTCAGGGCAACATCACGACTGAAGGCCAGTTCAACGCGAAGAACGCGAATCCGACCGACGAGCCGCTCAAGTCCGCCCGGATGAATGACGTGGATGTGAACGGTAAGAGCGTAAAGGTGGGCGACACCGTGGACTTCACTGTGGCCGCGGACGTTCCTCATGCTGCGGCTGGCTGGGATGCGTACCCCTTTACCATTACCGATACTGCGTCCAAAGGTTTGCAGATTGCGGCAAAGAGTGCCTTCACGGTCCAGTTCGGAGATCATACTACTGTGAATCCCGATCTGTACATGATAACGCAGGAAGGCAATGCTCAATCCGGCACCACCACGACCATCTATTTTGCCGATGCCACAACGCTGGCCGGTAGGACGATCGTCGTGTCGTACCAGGGCACCGTCACCAAGGATGCGTTGGATGGCTTGAGCGGCAGTGTGGACAACAAGGCCACAATCACCACCAAGGATGGTACCAGCGGTGAAGGCAAGACTGTCCTTAAGACCTACGGTTTCCAGTTCACGAAGATTGGCAAGGAAGGGAATGAGGCCAAGCCTCTAGCCGGCGCCAAGTTCGTTGTCAAGAATGCGGAGGGCAAGTTCCTTAAGCAGGCTGAGGACGGTGCGTGGTCGTTTGTTTCCAATCAGAATGATGCCAAGACGTTCATTACTGAGAATGATGGTTTGGTGAAGGTCGCGGGTCTTGCGGCAGGAACCTACATGGTTGTGGAGACTCAGGCTCCGACCGGCTACGCCCAGAACTTCAGGGTCACTTTCAATGTGGAGATCACAGATGAAGGTCTCGTCACCTTCGAGCCGGATGCCCTTCGTCAGGTCCAACCGGTCGATAACACCACTGCGAATGCCACCGCTACCGTGCTGAACGTGAAGAATGTCACTCAGCTGCCGCTGACCGGTGCCGCGGGAACCGTGTTGTTCACCGTCGTGGCGCTGCTGGTGGGTGGCGCTGGCGTGGCTGTGGCGGTCAAGAGTCGTCGCCGCACGTACTGAACGCATGCGTTCGGTGTGAGTGAGTTGTGAATTGACTCACTCGCAATAAAAGTCAATGCGGGCGGTTGTGGATATTCCATAATCGCCCGCATTGACGTGTGACCGACCGGTTGAAGTGATATACGGTCAGCAATATTTGAAAAGCTGCTTGTGAGAAGTCGGATATACACTTGCTTCATCACGGGGCATAGCAAAGGGGGTAAAACGATGCGCGGTGGAGGATCATTCAGCATGGACGAGCTCCAAATGTTGCGGGATCTGCCGGCGGTGGCTAACGTGTCGAAAGACCGCATCACGTACTCCAACGCCTTCAAACAGGTGTGTGTCATACGGTATCTTGCGGGGGAATCGCCGACCAAAATCTTCCGCGAGGCGGGATTGCCGCCGGAACTGATTGGGTATAAACGTATAGAACGAAGTGTGGCGCGTTGGAAGGCTGCCGTCCTCAAATCCGTGAGTGGTAGCAGTGACATGAGTAACGGCGAAATCATTACGGAGCTCGTCAACCTGTATGTTCATGCGGTGACGCGCAAGGAGAAACTCGACGGCATCGCAGGAATCGCCAATTCCGATAAGGCGAACATTGGAAATGCTCCGCATCCGCTGGACAGGGCGAACGTGTCGGGGGGGGGGTATATCCGCTGACGTGCCCGTCCCATCCGATGCGGCTGGCCCCCCCCGGGCGCCCTTCCCAAAAG
>OATB01000877.1_pt1 | contig 14369 bp, 16 predicted proteins | sample 1494941 | NCBI WGS metagenome assembly OATB01 (sample SAMEA2579931, study PRJEB22360) | human gut metagenome | reverse complement strand
TCCAGCCGCAGCTGCGGCCTGCCGTCCGCGGGCAGGCGGGTCCAGCCGCGACGGGTCAGATTGCCGCTCAGATTGCCGGTGTAGGTGGCCGTGCCGGTGTCGAAGCCCGCCTCACGCAGGCAGTGGATCACCAGACTGGAGCAGTCGCAATTACCCGCCGAAGCGTTGAAATTCCAACGGTCGGACTGGCTGTAGCCGAGATTGGCGACTGCGCACCAGTAGCGCATGCGATTGATGAAAGTGCTTACGCTTGCCATGTCAGTCCTCCAATCCTTCGACGGCCTTGGCCGCGTCCTCCTCGGACACGACTTGAATGGTTTCGGGCGGCATCGAATCGCCCTGCGGTGTCATTTCCGGCGTCATGGTCACATCGATCACGACCGCCTCCTTTCCGCCTCTTTCGAGGCAAACGAAAGGGCCACCACTGAAGTGATGGCCCTGAAAATCGGTTTCAGCGCATGTGAGCGCCGTGGTTGAAAATGAGAATGAGTGCGAGGAGCAATAGGTAGGCTCCGCCCGCGATGAGCAGTCGTGTCATTGCCTGTCCTCCAAGTATTTTTCGGCGGCAGCGATTATCCAGCATTGCGCGTCCAATTTCTCAAGCTTCGACAGCTCGTAGCTGACGGCCTCGCTGTGGTCGGTGTCCTTGTCGCCGTAGATCAGGCTGATGATCGTGTTTTTGATGGTGTCACGGCACAACTCGTCCATGCGCTCGTCGAATTTTTCGGTACGTTCTCCGAGCATTCGTGTTTTGGCGAAATGCTGGGAGAGCGGCGAATTGTATGGCAGTCTTTCGGGATTGACGTGGCTGTACAGGCCGGTCGCCAATCCTTCCAAAGCGCCCGGCCAGACTTTCAGGCCGAGCGTGATGAGCGCGCACGCGCCACCCACACCCCCGAAACCGGCTAGAAAATTTTGCAGCACATTACTTCCTCCAATCGGAAAATGGAAAAGAGATTAATCCCGTCGATTTCGACGGGATTTGGAAATGTCAGGCACGCGTCATCGTGTCACCGTCGAACCAGTCAAGGCCGTACTGCCGCAAGCGGTCCCAATCGTCCTGCGAATACAAGCCGATCCGGTTGACCGTCACTGAAACGCCATTGCCGCCGCTGCAGTACAGCGAGCAATTGCTACCGCCCTTGTAGACGCCAGCCAACGTCGTGGAACTTTTATATATCACCTGGCAGCTTTCCAGGTTGAAGGCGTCGCGTCTGTTCGTGTTGAAATCAACCGCAATCACACAGCCTTGTTTGATTCCGCGCAATACCGCAGCCCAGACGTCGGCCTGGCCGGTGTAGACGTATTTGCCGTCGCTGTTTTGCTTGCAGTCACAATTCCAAGCGCCGAGTGGCCGCAAGGCTTTTGGATTGGCATATAGGTTGGTGATGAGGCTCATGCCATCACCCCCGTAAGGGTTAGGCGCGTGGCATCGTATCCCCGTCGAAATATTCGATGCTGTCGAGCAGGGTCTTGTTCGCCTGGTATTCGCCCCACGTGCAGATGAGCATGTTCGTCACTGTGACGGTCGGACTGCCTGACTTGACGTGATAACTCATTGATATCGGATGGGAATTGTTGATGATCATCTTGTAGCTGACACGTTGTCTTGCGTTGATGTCGCCATCCGCTCCGATTATCGAGATAGTGCCGCCTGTGACGTTCACCTCGACGCTGATCTGATATGTCGCCCCATTCACGCTCGGAAGGGTCGTGATATTCACCCACTTGTCGGCTTTCAGGGTGATGGTCGAGGATGGGCTCGTGCATAGGTTCGTGACCATCATCGGACATCACCCGCCCGACGAATCGCCTTAATCGCGTGGCATCGTGTCCCCCGAGAAGAAGCCCGGAAGCCCCCCCCCCGACGCCCCGGCCAAACGGGGCGGCGGTACATCGACCCCCCCGAGCGCCACGTCATACGTGTCGGCGGCTTCCACGCTCAATTCGCTGATGGCCATACCGGAGGGGATGGCCAGGCGCGTGTCATTGGCGGTCGGGGTGAAGCGGATCGTATATTTCCCGACCGTCTGGGCACTTGGGTATTTGACCGTGCCGCCGTAAAAGATGCCGATTGCTTTATTCGTCGTATCGTTGCTGACGATCCTGCACGTGCACACGTATTCCACGCCGACCTCGCACGCGAAAGGCAGGTCGATGTATTCGCCTCTGGTGTTGGCCAGCGTGCCACCGGTCATGTACTTCGATATGTCGCCGCCCTTTTTGACGACATGGAAGCCGGTGGGGTCGAACTTTGGGTTCAGCCACAGGTTAATCCTCTGCATTCTCGTCTCCCTTCACGCTTTCGAGCACATCCTTCGGGATGAGTTTCATGGCCGCCGACAGTTGACTGGTGAGGATTGCGATTTGCTTGTTGAGTGTGCCGATCTGCGCGGAAAGAGAGTCGATGACGTCGTTCGCGTCGGCTGGAATCTGAGCCAAAATAAGTCTCCTTGAAATACGAAACCCCCACAATCCGCGTGGATTGCAGGGGTTGAAAAAATTGGGAAAAGCAGGGGTTAGTCTGCGGCGGTCATCGTGTCGATTCGCGTCACGGCCTTCAATTCGTCGAGCGTCAACGTGCGTCCGAGATTCGTCTTCACGTCCGTCAAAGTGACATCGGTGCCGGAATCGTCGAAGGTCGCGAGCACGCCACGACTGTAGTCGCGCCACGATTCGGTAGTGCCGTCAGTGCTGGAAAACTCAAGGCCGAGACGGCACAATTCCGCGCGCACGCTCTCCTGCGGCGGACGCAAATCAAGCACACCAGACGTGGACTCATCTACGGTTTCAGTGGTCATAATTCCTCCTTAAATAGGCGTAATAGAAACATCCAATTGAAAATCCGTGTAACTTTTCACAGTCCCATCAGAAAAACTGCGATATGACACGTTCGCGTAGTATTCGACACCATCCCTCAAAGTCACTTCTACAGGATTTTTAAAAATATTGACTTTGTGGCCTTCGTACACGGTGCCGCTCATCGCGTTTACAACCTGAATCATCTCTCCGGTAGAACCAGCATTAGACACGCCAGAACCGCCAAGGTCACGTTTGGCCGTAGTGAAATCGATGCTGACATTCGTGCCGCAATCCAAATAACCTCTATTGATTTTCGAGACAGACAACTGCACTTTAAATTTTCCGCTAAGGCTTTTGCACGTACCAAAAGATGCGCCAACAAGCCAGCTCGTCCACTGACCGGCAGTCTGCGTGGCCTGCGATTGAATATGAATGCTGCAATTGAGCGATTTCGCTTGCGGAGTGTTGACTATGCCAACATTGGATTCAACATTGTCTACTCGTCCGGAAAGCTCCTTGTATTTGTCCTCGCTAATGAAAGTCATGGACTGTTGCTGAGATCCGCTCGGAGCGGTCACGATGACACCTAATTGCGTATCGAAATACGCGGTTGTCCACGTGACCGTATTGCCGGATTGCTTGATGCCGACAATGATGCTGATGCGTTCCGTCTGTCCCGTCTTGCCGTTCACCGTCAAAGACGAGGCATTAAGATTCGCGGACGAGCCGGAAAACTCCAATGCCGCCGCGCCGGACTGCAATCGCGCAGTGCCGACACCAGCAGCCGTCTCCGAAAGATAGACCATGGACTTTCCAGCATTGCCGTCGGTGATGTTGCTGAAAGCGGTTAGCTGCGCAATGCCGTTCTGCGACTCGTCCTGCAGCAGCGTCAGCGTAGCGGACGGTCTGCCGACCACGCGAAGGCCGCTGGACGCGGTCAACCCGCTCACCTGCCTTCCGGAACCGGTTACGAGTTCTGAACTTACGAACGGGTAATTGCCGACTCCAGTGAAACCGTCGCCGACGAATCGGACACCCGCCCCCTGCGACGAATATCCGGTTGCGCTGGACAAGTTGAAAGCCGGGTCAAGGTCAAGGTATCGTCCACTTGATCCGGTCTTCAACCGTCCGGTGACGAGATTGTTCTTGCCTTCGCCGTCCAGGTAGACGGTGCGATTGTGGTTGCTGTCCCACATTTGCAATGCGGTGCCGTTGAGCTTCATGCCGGTGTTCTCCGTCTCGGAGCTCTGGAAGACGGCGCCCGTGAAAACGTAGCCCTTGAACTGGCCTGCCGCCACCTTGTCGGACGTGATGGTGCCAGCCGCGATCTTGACGGCCGTCACGGAATTCGCCGCGAGCTTATCGGTTGTGATGGCACCAGTGACAATCTTGGACGCATTGACCGAATTCGCGGCCAGCTTGTCGGCGTTCACGGCGTTAGCCGCCAGCTTGTCGGCGGTTATCGCACCGGACACGATGTCGCCCGCCTGAATCTTGTGGACGTTGAGCAGCGCCACGGTCATGTCTTCCGTGACCTTGAGCTTGCCCGTGGTCACGGAATTGGCTGCAATCTTGTCGGACGTGATGGCCAGTGCGACGATATTGCGCGCCTGCACCGAGTTGGCGGCGAGTTTCGCGGCGGTCACCGCATCAGTCACCAGCTTTTCAGTCGTGACCGAATTGGCAGCCAGCTTGTCCACCGTGATGGCATTGGCCTTGACCTTCTCGGCGGTCACTGAGTCGGCGGCGAGATGCTTCGCGGCCACGGTTCCAGACGCGAGGATGTTGTTCGCCACGAGGTCAAAAGGCTCGAAGCGCGTACCATCCCACGTAAGGACTTCCACCACACGATCGGACAAGGGCACGAGCACGGAAGGGCTGGCGTTTGGCGCACCAGTCCAGTAGGTGTAGAAGTCGGCAAGCATGGACGGCGAATTATTCTTCTCGCCCTTCCAGCGAGTCCAATACTTCTGCGTCCTCCACCACATGTCCCCCGGCTTCAAGCCATCATGATTCGGCTCGTCGGGGCCACGGTAGATCAGATTCTTGCCATCCGCGGTGGTCTGCGCCTTTTTCGCGGCGGCCTGAGCCTGATTCGCCTGAGACGCGGCATTAGCGGCAGCAATATTGGCCTTGTCTGCCGTATCCTGCGCGGTCTTCGCAGCCGTATTGGCCTTGACGGCGGCGTTCGCGGCGTCGGTCGCGGCCTTATCGGTCACAGCCACCCAAGCACTACCATCCCACCTTTTCGGCGTGTTCGCACCATTCGTGGTGTCAATCCAGAGGGTCGAAGCCTTGCGCATCGACGTATCCGGCGCCGTGCTCTGGATCAGCACGTCGGCCTTGCCGTTCGCCACGCCAGCTGCTGCGGTATTGGCCTTCTGGGCTGCATTGGCCGCATCGGTGGCGGACTGGGCCGCGCTATCGGCGGTGGCCTTGGCCTGAGTCGCCACGCTCGACGCATTGGCAGCAGTGGTCTTGGCGTTGGCCGCGTCCGTCTTGGCCGAAGCCGCGTCGGACTTGGCGGACTTGGCGGACTCATTGGCGGTGTTAGCCAGCGTCTCCGCATTGCCTGCGGTCTTCTTCGCGCTCTCGGCAGCGGTCTGAGCGGCATTGGCCGCGTCCTTTGCCTGACCGGCAGTCGCGGTAGCACTCTTCGCAGCAGTCTGAGCCGCATTGGCGGTATCCTGAGCCGTCTTGGCCGCGCCATTCGCCGTGTCGGCGGTGCCTTGAGCCGTCTTCGCGGCGGCAGCGGCATTCTCAGCAGCCTTCTTCGCATCGGTGGTCTTCGCGGCGTTATCCGCGATGTCGGACTTCGCCTGAGCGATTTCGTTCGCGTTCTTCTCCACGTCGGCATAGCCCAAGTGGTTCCACGCGGAGCCATCCCAGACAAGCGTCTCAATCACGCGATCCGACAGCGGCACGAGCGCGGAAGGAGAATTATTGGCTTCGCCCTGCCAGTAGGTGTAGAAGTCGTCCAAGAGGCTCGGGCTGTTGTTTTTCTCGCCTTTCCACCTCGTCCAATATTTCTGCGTCTTGAGCCACAGGTCGCCGACGATCAGATTGTCCTTCGGCTCGTCAGGCCCACGGAAAGTGTGATTCTTTGAGTGGGCTTCGGCATACGCTTGAGCCGCCGACTCCTTCGCCTTGCTGATCTCGCCATTCGCGGTGGTCAGGTCGCTCTTGGTCTGCGCGATATCCTTCCGGGCCTGCGTCAGGTCGGTCTTGGCTTGAGCGAGCGTCTGATTCGCCGCGTCGAGATTAGACTTGTTGGCTTGGATGTCCTTCTGCGCCTGCGTCAGCTTCGCCGCATTGTCCTTCAACGCCGTCTGATTGTCAGCCAAATCCTTTTGAATCTGCTTGACCTCATCAGGCGAGACGGCGGAAGCCACGGTCACAGTGGCAATCGCAGACCAGTCAGACTTATTGCCCGCATGATCCACGGAGCGCAAGGCATAAGAGCGCTGTGAGCCAGCCGTCAGGCCGGTGACGACGTAAGCGCCCTGCCCCGACTGATTGGCGCTGATGACCTGCATTCCAGCGGCATTGACGCCCTCGCACACCTCGATATGGTCGAAATCCGATTCCATCGACGCGCCAGTGGATGTCTTGCCGTCCCAGTGGACGGTCACCACGCCTAGCTTGGATGAGACTGTCGGCTTGGAGGGCACTGAGCACGGCGTCGTATCGGATTCGACGGTGGCCACGACGATGCTCGACCATTCGCCAAGCTTGTCCGAATACGTCGGCACAGCCCTGACGCGCACCTCAATTTGTGTGCCACAGTCAAGACCGCCGAAGCCGAGCTGCGTCTTATCCGTCGTGCCCGCCGAATGCCACGGCGCACCATCCACATGCTTGCGCCACTCGATGGCGTAATTGCTGATTTCGATGGCCGTGTTATTCGTGGCTTCGGTCACAGCAGACCACATGGCGGTGGCCAAGCCGTGTGCGAAACCGTCCGAGCCAATGTAGGCGTCGGTCTGCACGACCAGACCCTGCGGCGCCTTCGGCACGCGATGATCATGGTCAGTGGAGACAGTGGTTCCGCTCTCACTGCCGGCCAATGCCGCGCCACCGGTGATGCCCTTGATTTTCTTCGCCTGACGCACCGAAGCGTCATACTTAATATCATTCAGAGCGATTGAGCAGGATAGGCCCTCGTTCTGGCGCATGCTCAGGTCGATTTCCTGCACGCGCACCTTCTCGCCGTGAGCCACGGTAGGGGCGGTAATCCAGTCACCGGCGTGATAGTCAATGAGCGGCAGATTATCCACATTCGCGGTCACCAGATCGCGCGTGTACTGGCCACGCACTCGCGCCGCGTCATCCAAAGTGCTCTGCATGAATGCCTGGGCGGTGTCCTTATCTGACACGCCGCCCTGGCTGCTGTAGCTTTCCCACTTGCCCCACGGAGTCGGCGCGGCCGGATTATCCATGCGGAAGAGCAGGTTATTGTCTCCCTCGACGAGGATGGTGGACGCGAGGTCAGCGATGGACTCCTCGAAGGGTGCTTCGCTGATGTCACGCGCAAGCTGCAGCACAATACTCTTGCTCAGGTCGCGGCTCAAGGCGGTGCTGTCGGCATTCCACAGCTTGAGCGTCCTGCCGGACGTGCGCCAGTCGCAGCCGCCACCATTGACGAGAGCACTCAGGATGGTCTGCAGATCCGTGCCAAGAGAATAATAGAGCGTGTACTTTTTCGCCCATGCCGCGCCGCCTGCGTCCTTGGCGGTGCCGAAGCCCAAGGTCAGACCAGTGGCCACGCCACCACGCGCCCGGTTTTCGTCAAGCAGGGTCTTGAGAATCGTGCCCGGATTGGAGCTGTAGAAGGGGCGCTTGCCCTTGTTGTCCCCGTCAGTGATGAGGTGCGACGAATCGTTGTTTTCGGCCTTGGACAGGAGCCAGCTTATAGACTGACCGGAATAAGTGATGGTCTTGGTGCGGTCATCCGTCTTGCCGGAGCGGCCCGTGATGACGAATCGCGCATTGTCCGGCTCACGATAGCCGCTGCCATCCGACACCTCCACTGCCACTTCGAGGCCGTCCGTCAGCTCTCGGTCGAAAGCCTGAGCGTCACCGGACAGCAGCGAGTATTCGAGGGAAAGCGCGCCGTCATCATTGTGGAGCATCGAGGCGCTGAAGCTCACCGGCTCCGCCAGCACACCAAGTCGGTCACCGAAAGGCCGATAGGCCACCAGACGAGCATGCAAAGACTTGCCCATGATTAACTACTCCCAGGATTGCAAAAACCGGCAGGTCACCTTGTCGGCGCTGCCGGTCTGTTTGATTGCGAGGCGATAATCGCCAGAATCGATCGCGGGCCACACTTGCAGTGGCTCCGTGGTCCAGTCGATGCCATTCGACGCATCCGTACCACCGGACCATGCGTCGGCGTTGGCCGCCGTCCACGCCTTGCGATTGGTTGCATCGACGAAAAGGTAAGGTCGTGAGGCGTCGCGTTTGCCGCCCCACATTAGATTCGTGCCACTTATCGGGTCACTGATCGTGACGGCGGTTGCGGCACCGAAGCGCAATACCAGCGTGCCGATTGGCGCATTGGAAAGCCAGCCCTCGGGGATGGTGTCGAAAAGCTGCGAGGGCGAGGCGTTCGGCAATCCAGCCCAACGCGTCCAATACCCCTTGTCGCTGGGCTTGGCGACACTACCGGCCATGAGGCGCCCGCCAGTCGCGTCCAAGGTGCGCTCCTGCCACTGCTCCCCCTGCCAAAAAACATCCGGCAGTTGAAATACTGCAGTGGCCGCGCGGTGGTCATCCCACGGAATCTCGTCACCGTCCGGCTGACAGGACGTGCACACTGCGCTTGCAGTCATGCGCCGAGTCCAACCGGACACCGTGTCACGCTCCACGCGCGTCAGCTTGGAAGCCAAACGGCAGAGCCTATAGAAGCGATGCATCAGCACGTCGGAGTCAGGGCCATTGGTGATGAATTTCAGCGTGATTTCTGGCGCATCGAAAGCCACCGGACCAGCAGGAAGCATCACACCATTCCGACCATTCACGGTCACGGAATTAATGCGCGGGCTGATGCTCGTGAAATGGGTGGTGCCGACTATCAGGCTCGCATTGTCCCCGGTCAGATTCTGACCTTCGATGAGATAATCCGTGAGAATCATCGACTACCACCCTTTTTTCACTTGTGTCACCATTGCGGCATTGCCGCCGTCTGCAATTTCTGCTGCGTCGAAATCGACGTGGGCGCGATCGCCGGATAATTGAACGTCTGCGTGACATACGTGGCACCGGCACCGCCATTGCTGACATTCGCCCTGCCGGACTTCGACGCATCCACCTCGAAACCGCCATTGATCTGCGCGTTCATGCCATTGACGGTCTTCTGCACGTCCTTCCAGCCAGCCTTGAGGCTCTTGTCAAAGCCCTGCATGATGGCCAGACCAGCAGGCTTGAGCATCACCTTGTCGTAGCTCAAAGGGCCTTTATGTTTGACGATCCAATCGCCGATGCCACTCACAAAGCTCTTAACTTTGCCGAAAGCCGCCCTCAGACCATTGAGCAGACCATTGATGATCGACGCGCCGGCATTCCACAGCCACGTGCCAGCACCAGCGAAGATGCCGATAATCGCACTGCCAATGCCACCCAAAAAGCCGAGCACGCTTTGCACAACACCATACACAATTTGACTAAAGCCATTCCACGCCTGACTCCAATTGCCATGAATCAGGCCGGTCACCAGATTGATGACGCCTTGGATGACATTGACGATGCCCTTGACCACCATCGTGATGCCATTGATGATGCCTTGGATGAATGGCAGCATCGCTTGAATGGTCGGCAGCAGTGTCGAGCTGATGAAGCCGACGATCGCGGAAATGATGGTGGACACCAATGGTGCGAGAGCTTGAATCACCGGCACCAGCGCCTGAATCACGCTGGTAATCGCCTGCACCACAGTCGTGACCAAAGGCTCAAGGCCCTGAATCACCGGCGTGATGGCAGTCACCACGTCAGTGATGAGACTGCTAATCTGCGAGATGACCGGCATGAGCGCCTGAATCACAGCCGTGATGGCCGCGACCACTGCCGCGACAACCGGCTGCACACCTTGGATGGCCGGAGTTATCGCCTGAATGACGGTGGTCACCACGGTCAGAATGCCCTGAATGGCCGGTACCAAAGCACCAACAAGCGTGGAAATGATTGGCGTCAGCAATGGAATTATCTGGCCGACGAGATTGGTGATGACCGGCATCACCGCCGCAGCAAGCTGACTCAAAGCTGTCATGAGCGCCTGAATCGACGGCTGCAAAAGCTGAAAAGCCTGCTGCAAGCTGACGAAGGCATTCTGCAGCATCGTGCCGAATTCGCTGCGGAGCTGCGGGCTCGTGGCAATCAATCCGGCCAAAGCGCCAATCACAAGCGTGATAGGGCCACCAAGACCAGACAGGACGCCGCCGAACTTCGACAGCAATCCGCCAATCACCGGCACGCCACTCAATCCGCTCAAAGCGCCGCCAAGACCAGCCGCGCCAAGCAGACCAGTCACGGCTGCGATAGGGCCGGACAATCCAGACAATTGGCCCGTGAAGCCGCTGAAATTGATTTTGCTGATCTTGTCAGCGACAGCGCCGAACACTTTTTCAAGCGGCGGGCCGATCTTCTCGGCCAGTGCGGCCACCTTGTCGAAAAACGCGGTGATGAGCGGTTCGACGGCCTGCACCATCTTGATGACCGCGCCGCCGACACCACCGAAAGCAGCGATGAGATCATTGCCGACCGAAGTCTTCAATCCAGCGATCTCATGCTGGAGGATGGTCATCTTGCCCTGCGGCGTGTCCGCCAGGGCCTTGTTGATGCCGCCGAAATTCGCTTCCAGGACCTTCGCGGCCATCGCGGCCTTCTCGGACGCGCTACCCTCCTGAAGGACTTTTTTCTGCGCGTCCGTCATGGTCACGCCATATTTACTCAAGGCGGTTGCGCTGCCGGTCATGACCTTGCCGAGCAGGTTAGCGATCTGCACGCCATCCTGAGCGGTCGCGTTATAACCCTTGTTATTGGCGATCATGTCGGCCAAGGCGGGCGTCAAGGTCTTGACCTGATCGGCGGTCAGTGCGAAAGTGCCGAGCTGTGCCTGAGCGGCCTTCAAGGTGCCACCGGATATAACGCCGGTCTGTCCAAGCGTCTTATTCAGGCTGAGCAGCGACTTCTGCTCTTCCTCGGTCCAATTATTGTTTTTGGCGACCTGCTGGAATTTCGCGGTCACCTCACCGGCCTTGAGGGCCGCATCCACGGCCTGCTTGCCGAAATTCGCCAGATATCCGCCAGCGGCGCCAGCGGCGCCGGACACGACGGTGGCCATGCCCTTAGCCGCCTTGCCGATACCGCTCACGGCCTTCGAAGCGAAACCGGAAGCCTTGCTCAAACCCGAATGCAACGCATTACCGGCCTTCGCGGCCGCATTACGCGCACCCTCCGGCAAAGCATTCCAAGCAGCCGAAAACTTGCTTTTGATGTTGGACGTGACCTCGCCAGCCGTCGAACTGATCTTCTGCACCGCCGCGTTCACGCCTGGAATCTTGCCGACAATCTGCTGGGCCGTTGAGGTGAAGCCGGACGCCAGACGGCTGAACGTATTCTTGGACTTGTCGGATTCGGCCGCCAACTGCGTCTCAAGATCCTTGAGACGTCCCTGAGCCGTCTTGAGATTGTCGGACGCCGCCTTGAGATTGTCAGCCGCCGTCTTCTGTTTGATTTGAGCTTGTTCGAGTTTGATGGCCGCAGCCTGAGCCTGCGTGCTGTCCGCGCCATATTTCTGTGTGGCCGCGTTCAGCTTTTCCTGAGCGGCCTGCACCTGCACGCCAACCGCCTTGAATTTCAGCAAGGCGTCCGTATTCTTTTGCGAGGCTTGCGCCACGTCCTTTTTAAAGGACTTCAGGGCTTCGGAATTCAGCTCGGCCGCACCACTGTTGAAACCGCTTTTGAAGGCGCTGCCGATCTGCTTGCCCTGCTGCGCGCCATTGAAGCCCTTCGTGAAGGAGTTTTTCATGTCGGAGACGGCCTTGCCGGTCTCCTTGGCCACATTCTGGCGGAAGCCCTTCATCTGCGGGAAAATGCTCACATGCGCGGAACCAAGCTCGCTACCGCCAGCCATGACAGCCTCCTCTATTCACTTGTTTTTTTGAAGCCGAAGATGCTGCTCATCGACTCCAAAGCCTCACGACGCTCCTCATCGGTCACCTCGACATGCTTCTTCCCAACCTTTTCCGGCGCGAGATCGCCAAGAATCGACGTGCCGCCCGCCTGAATCGCGGTGATGATAGCCGTCGCATCCATCGGCAGCACCATATGCACCGCAGTCATACCGGTGTAAGTGTTCGGATCGGCCGAAAGGTTCTCCCACAAGGCGATCGCGTCCGCGAAACGGAGCCTGCCGCCCAAATCGGCCTGCAGACTCCATCCACGCGCCGCGAAATCGGCTCTTATTCGACTGCCGTCTTCTCCTTGGAGGAGCTGGCAGAAGCCGACGATTTTCCCAAATCAGCGCCCTGCATCTTGGAAATGATTTCGCCGTAATCGGCGAGGATGTTCATGGGCACCATGACCGGCTCCTTCGCCAACTGCCGCGCCGCATCCTCACCGGCGAAAGCCGTCAGCATGTCCTTGAGCGCCTGAATCTGCTCGGTGTCGGACTGCAGATTCGACAGACGTGCGAAATCATCAATCGACAGTGCGAGAGGTAGTTTGTAAATGTGGCCGTGCGGTGCGAGGAACCATACGCTGCCGTCCTTGATGAGGTGCTTCACCTTCATCCGCTTGGCCGACGCTTCAAGCGCCTTCTCCTCGTCCTCCTGAGTCCAGGCTTCGAAATCGGCGGCGGAGGGCATCACATTCTTGGTCATTTCTTCCTTCTTTCAAACGACTACGAAAAATTCCTTTACTTTGTTGGATGAAGAGGAAGAATCCCAGCACATGCGAAGAAAGGAAGAAAGAAACATGTGCAGGGAAGAGTCAATGTCAGTCGGTGACCGGCTGAGACTCGGAATCATCAGCCTGATGATCGGTTGCATGAGAATCGGACGAAGCCTTCGGCGTCACGAAGGACTGCAGGTACTTCGAGGCGCCGGAATCGCAGGCGTCGTCCTGAATCCATTCGATGGTCCAAGCGTCACCGGTGTTCTTGCCGGCAGTCTCCTGCCCCTGCTCGTTGCCGGTCAGATTCACGACACCAAGACGACGGCGGTGCGTGCCGTTTTTAAAAACGGTCTCCTTGTAGCAGAACCACTTGCCATCCTGAATCACATCGGTCACGTGATACACGCCACTGGAGTCCGGCGTGCCGATCGTCATCTTGCGTGTGATGTCGTTATCCTCGGCCACGGTGAACTGCTCGGTCAGCGACGCCTTGCCGTTGATCGAATAGCCTGGCTGGTGGAATTTGATCGCATCATCGGCGTCACGGCTGTCCTGCGGGGCACCATCCTCGGTGATAAGGCCGACGAAGCCGCCCTTGCTGAAAATCTTGTCCAAGCCGGTCTTCACGTCGGCCACGGTCGGCGCGATGAGATCGGCGGTCAGCTTCTGAGTCGCGTCATAGGGGGCGAAACGGTATGCGCTTGTAACCACGATCTTCGCGGCGCTCAGGTCATTGCCTGCTGAATCAGCTGCCATATTTTGTCCTTTCAAACAAAAAGGCGCTGAAACAAACGTTTCAACGCCTAAAAATTAAGAATTATTGAATTATTGGAATTCCAATAGCGGAGAATTCGACAGTCAGATAGCATCTGGCGATGTTCGCGTCCTCGGCCACGAAATACGGACCATTGCACCCGTCCTCCTCGACTGCCGCGATCGGCGAACCATCAAGCGAGCAAATCTCAGGGTCGGTGAGCAGGCCGTAGATTTTCGCCGCCAGATCACGACAATCACCTGGAAGAGTGCGACTGCCATAACGCACGGTGATACCAATGCTGCGGTCGAAAAGTACGCGATTGGACTGGCTGCCGCCATCGTCACGCACGACCACGAGAGGATAGGAGCCGTCGTAATCGTCCGGCTCTCGAATGTGCACGAGAATCTTGCCGTAGGAGGGCTTCAGCTTGCCACGGAGGTAAGCGCACAGCCATGCTTCGAGGTCTGGTGGTAGCACTGCCGTCATGACTTGCCAGCCTTGAGCGCCTTGCGGAGGTTGCCGGTCCGCGATTCCACGAGCAGGGTTTTCGGATCGGTGCCGACCACCATGCAGGTGGTGCGGTGCGCATGCTTGACCTCCTCGATCTGGAGGCCGTCACGGTATGCGCCGGTGTCCACTGGAGCGTGAGCCTTCGCATATTCCAAGGTCTTTTCGGCCGCCCTGCGGGTCATGGCCTTGACGCCAGCCGAATTCATCAGCTCATCGAAATAGCGATCGTTGAATTTGACCATCACACCCAAGACCATCACCCCCTGTACTCGGATAGTGGAATCTCAATCGTCGGCCGCCAGCCCGTGAAAGCATTCACGTCACGACTCGGATAGCCGGATACCTCCCAACACCTGCCGTCATCCGGCATGGCCCTGATGCGGTCGCCGGGCATGATATCGAGTGA
>OATB01000865.1_pt1 | contig 14563 bp, 13 predicted proteins | sample 1494941 | NCBI WGS metagenome assembly OATB01 (sample SAMEA2579931, study PRJEB22360) | human gut metagenome | reverse complement strand
CCGGAAATAGTCTCCTGATAGCCCTGGTATATGGTATTATGAAATTGCAGAAAACGTTCTTTGCTGAGCAGCGTATGATTTTCAATTCCTTTTAACAGACCGGGATTCATCAGCAGTCCCCTGCCAAGCATAATTGTCTGAATATCAGGAAATTTTTCCATAAATTTTTCGTAATCATGAACAGTAAACAGATCCCCATTATAGCATACCGGATTACCGGATGATGTGAGAGCATCACCAAACACATCCAGGTTTGGTGTATTTTTGTAATAATCTTTTTGGATTCTGGGGTGAATGATCAGCTCTTCCAAATGATATTTATTGAAAATCTGAATAAGTTCAGAAAATTCTTCTGGGCTGTCCTTGCCAAGCCTGGTCTTTATTGAAACTTTCATATCCAATTCGGAGTATACTTTATCCAGAAACAGATCTAATTCATCCCGAAAGGCAAGGAAACCGGATCCCTTCTTTTTGGAAACTACCGTACCGGATGGGCAGCCCAGATTCAGATTAACTTCATCATATCCCAATTGTTTTAATTCCAGTGCCGTCCAGATGAATGCATCTGCCTGATTGGTTAAAATCTGAGGAACCAGATGAATCTGATTATTATGTTCCGGCATAATGTCCTGCATTTCCTTATATGAAAAACGCCGGTTTTGGTTCGGTACCAGAAATGGCGTAAAATATTTGTCTACACCTGGGAAAAAGGTATGATGGGCATTCCGGTAAATATATCCGGTTATGCCTTCCATTGGGGCGAAATAGTAGCGCATGATGTCTTCTCCTGTTTATCGTTTTGATGTGGATTTACTTTTAGATCATTATATACAAAGAATCTCAGAAAGACAACCTGAGATTTCAATTTACACTCCCGCTTGGATGTGTTTAAAACTACATTCTCTAAAACTTCATATCTCTAAAACGGATACGGCCCCGACGTGGTATATTTGAAAACATCTTGACGTTTCCTGTCAGATATGATAAAAGTAATAAGGTAATACCTTTAAAGGGAAGGATGTGGGTGATATGGATATTCTGCCTATGGAAAAGGTTAATTTGAGCAATTCCGTAAAGGCATATTTATTAAAATACATCCGTGGAATGGACGCGAAACAGGGAACAAAGCTTCCGCCGGAGAATGAAATGGCGAGAAATTTTTCGGTCAGCCGCGTAACAATCAGGCGGGCACTGGATGATCTGGAAAAAGAAGGACTGATCCTGCGGATACATGGAAAGGGCACATTCGTCAATCCGGATGCCCTGCAAATTAAGACCAGCTTATTGCCCGGTGGGGAATTCCGCCAGTTGATTCGGGATTCGGGTTATGAAGCAAAATTTGAAATACAGCGGTTTGAAAAACTGCTCAGCGATGGCGAAGTGAGCAGGAAATTGGAGATTCCTTTAGGAACTCCATATTACCTATTGGAAAAACTTTATTTTGCGGATCAGCATCCCGCAATTGTCAGTATTGACAGAGTTCCATGCGATTATTTTTATCAGGAACCTGAGTCTGAGGAACTGAATGAATTATCTATTTTTCATATCTTGAAACACAAGGCAGGGTGCATTATAAAGCGGGATAAAATTGAGATTGAAACCATGGATTTGGTAAAAATGAAACATTTCAGCAGCTGCAGTGAAAAAATGGAGTGCAGCAGTGTGTTGTGCTTCCACGGCATTAATTACGACCAGAATAATCGTCCGGTTATTCTAGATACTGAATTTTATAACACAGATTACATACGCTTTAATATGATTAGGGTAAAAGATGTATACAAAGATTAAGGTTATTCTCGAATAGCCTTTTCTTATAGAAAAATGAAAGGTAATACCATATTACCCATATTACGAATTAAGGAGAGAAAGAGAAATGATGGAGAGGAAACAACAACAAACCCAAATGCTTGAGAAGATTTTTCATTTATCGGAACGGGGGACCAATGCCAGAACCGAGATGGTTGCAGGATTGACAACTTTTTTGACTTGTGTGTACATAGTAGCCGTAAATCCGGCGATCTTATCTGCTGCCGGAATGGACACAAAAGCGGTGTTCTGGGCAACTGCTTTAGCATCCGCAATCGCCTGTATCTGGATTGGTTTCTGGGCAAATCTTCCTTTTGCACTGGCGCCGGCAATGGGCCTTAATGCATATTTTGCCTATTATGTTGTAAATACGCTGGGGCTGTCATGGCAGAATGCTTTAGCCTGTGTATTTATATCGGGTGTCACATTTATGCTTTTAAGCATCCTGAAAGTACAGCAGAAAATTGTAGATGCCATGCCGGAATGCATAAAATTATCCGTGGGTGCGGGCATAGGCTTTTTTATCGCATTTACCGGACTTCACCAGGCAGGCATTATTACAGCCTCTAAAGATACGCTTTTAACATTAGGTGATTTGTCTAATCCCGGTGCACTCCTGGCTTTAGCCGGAATTTTTGTTATGGCTGTATTAGTAATCAAGCAGGTGAAAGGCGGCATTCTCATCGGTATCCTTGCCATAACCGTTATTGGTATTTTTATTACCAATCCACTGACCGGAACTTCCTACACGCAGCTTCCGGAAACCCTTGTTGCATTTGATAATCCCGTTAAAGCACTGGCTCCAACATTAGGACAGCTATCCATAAAAGGAATGTTTACCGGCGCACCGGTAATCGTCTTAGGCGTTATTTTTGCAATTATCAGCTTCCTGTTTGTAGATTTGTTTGACAGTATCGGCGTTTTGTTAGGTGTCGCATCTAAAGCTGGCCTGCTGGACAAAGACGGGAACCTTCCATGTGCAGGAAAAGCGTTATTCGTCTCTGCAGGAGGTGCCGCTATCGGAGCTCTGCTTGGTACTAATACCGTTACGATCTACGGTGCCGAAAGTACCACTGGCATTGCCGAAGGCGGACGTACCGGAATGACTGCCTGTGTTACAGGGGTGCTGTTTCTGCTGGCGCTGTTTTTCTCCCCTGTATTCCTAATGGTTCCATCCATTGCAACGGCACCTGCCCTTGTTATGGTAGGTATATTTATGATAGAGCCCCTTCGTAACATTGACCTGAAGGATATCTCCATTGCACTTCCGGTATTTTTAACTGTAGCATTTATGCCTTTTTCTTATAATATCGCTTATGGTATCTTATTTGGAATGATTGGTTATACCGTAGGTAAAATCGCAGCCGGAAAATCTAAAGAATTAACTGGTACTGTAAAAATACTGACCGTCCTGTTCATTATATATCTCGTGCTGGACATTATTTTATAAATCTGGAGGAACGCCATGCGTACATTTGAAGAAATAAAAAATACCATTGAAACAGGACTTGGAAAATATCCCTGTGATTTAAAGCTGAAGGATGTCTGTCTTGTTAACGTTTTTACGAATGAAATTTACCGGACAGATATCTATATTAAAAATAAACGGATTATTTCCATTGAACCAAATGCCGGTCTGGAAGCTAAAGAATGTCTGGATTGCAACGGCAAATACGCCATACCGGGGTTTATAGATACCCATATGCACTTTGAATCAACAATGCTGTCCCCGGAAGCTTTAGCTTCTGTGGTAGTTCCACAGGGAACCACCACTCTGTGTGCAGACCTTATGGAAATTGCAAATGTAGCAGGTGAAGAGGGTTTAAGAGAGATGTTAGTGTCTATGCACCGCCTTCCTTACCGCATGCTCATTGAAGTATCATCCCGGGTTCCCACCGCTCCCGGCTTAGAAACAACCGGTGCCATCCTTGGCGAAAAAGAAGTTAAGAAGATTATGGAATGGGAGGAGAGTATCAGTCTGGGTGAACTGGATCCATCCAAAATCTTATTTGTAAAAGAAGAATACATCCATAAAGTTGCTGATACACTTGCTCAGAGAAAAATTGTGAATGGACATGCAATCGGAAGATTAGGGCAGGAATTAAATGTCTATGCCAGTTCCGGCATATCCGATGACCATGAATGTGTGAACGCAGAAGAGATGCTTGCCAGACTCCGTGTGGGCATGAAAGTTCTGATCCGTGAAGGCAGCAGTGAACGGAATGTGGAAGAACTGATAAAAGGTGCGTTAAAAGAACATATTCCCCTGGAAAACCTTATGTTCTGTACGGACGATAAGCACGCCCGTGAGATCCAGCAGGAAGGGCATATTAATTACAACGTCAACCGTGCTATAGCACTGGGGATTCCTCCTATTGAAGCAATCAAAATGGCTACTATTTACGCAGCAAAACATTTCCGGATTGAAGATGAAGTAGGAAGTATCACTCCAGGGAGGCTTGCTGATATACAGATTGTCAGTGATCTTGCCAATATCCAGCCCTCTGTTGTCATTTTTGAAGGCGAGATTGTCGCAAAAGACAATAAGCTTTTACAGGAATGTAAAGTATCCAAATACCCTGCGTGGATTAAAAATACCGTGATCCTGAAAAAACCGGTTACCGAAAAATCTTTTTCCTTCCGGGCAAAATCCGATGGTACACAGGCAAATGTACGTGTGATTGACTTAATTCCCAGCCAGATTATCAATAAGGAGCTGATAGACATTTTACCTGTCAGGGATGGGGAAATTATACCGGATACTGATCGTGATATTTTAAAACTTGCAGTAGTGGAGCGTTACGGAAAATCAGGCGATATCGGCATGGGATTTGTACATGGATTTGAACTTAAAAATGGCGCACTGGCATATTCAATGTCACACGACCATCACAATATCGTTGTGGTTGGTACCAATGACAGAGATATGGCAGCAGCGGTAAACGGGGTTGCCAAGATGAACGGCGGTCTCACCGCAGCATGTGATGGAGTGGTAACTCACCAGATGTGTCTGCCTATCGGTGGATTGATGAGTGAGAAGAACGCCGATGAAATTATGGAAGAACTGGATATAATGAACGATGCGGCAAAGAAACTGGGATGTCAAATGGCTGCTCCCTTTATGTCATTGAGTTTTATCTCTCTGCCCACAGTACCGGAATTAGGACTTACTGACAAAGGGCTGATCGATGTTATCAATCATAAATTAATTGATGTGGAAATTATTTAAAATTATTGATAAATATTTTTTATTTTTAAACATAGTTATTTTTAAACATAGCCAGTTAAAAATATTGCGTGTTTAAAATGGGCTGTCTCTACAGACTATCACTTATAAAATGCAAAATGACTGTTAATCAAAATCCATTTCCGATTTATTACAGTTATTTTGCATTTTTTTATTATTATGTCCAAAGAAGTTAAAATGAATAGAAAATCCGTCTGGGTTGTAGTAGAATAATATTCATAATATGCTTTCGCAATTAGTATCCGTTTGTACGGTACATAAACTTTTATTATGAAAAGGAGACAGGTTATGAGCGAAACAAGAGTTTTAGAAAATGAAGCATTACGGGTAGAAATAAATGATTTTGGTGCTGAGCTTGCACGGATTTATGATAAGAACGCGCAGAGAGAGGTCTTGTGGAATGCAGACCCCGCTTATTGGAACCGTCACGCACCGGTACTATTTCCTTTTGTAGGTGCACTCCAGGATGAACAGTATCTGTATCATCATAAAAACTACCGGATGGGACAGCATGGATTTGCCAGAGACAGCGTATTTACAGTAGTAGAACAGCAACCCACTTGCATTTGCCACAAGCTGGCCTGGACAGAGGAGAGCTTACAAAGATACCCTTTTAAATTCTCTCTTTATATTACACATATTTTATCCGAAAATGAAATCAAAGTCTGCTGGAAAGTTGTAAATGAGCAAGAAGACGCCATGTATTTTGGAATCGGTGCCCACCCGGCATTTCTTGCCCCTGTTAAAGCAGGAGAGCAGCAAGAGGATTATTTTTTAAATTTATATTCTGATAAAGAGAATTACACATGCCTGCGCATTAATGAAAATGGTCTGGCACTTACAGAAACGCCGGAAACCTTTACCGCACAGGATGGATTCTGCTCTTTACATAAAGATCTTTTTGCGGATGGGGTTTGGATTTTTGAAGATGGACAGCTGCAAAAAGTAGGACTTGCATTACCGGATAAAACTCCTTACATAGAAATCAATTGTGAAGGCTTCCCATATGTCGGAATCTGGACAAAACCAGGTGCTCCATTTGTATGTCTGGAGCCGTGGTATGGCCGTACAGATGATGCTGGATTTAAAGGAAACATCCAGGATAAAGCCGGGATTCAGAAGTTAGATGCGGGAAAAACTTTTGAGGCGGATTACACCATAACGGTATGCGGATAAATGTAGATCTATAATATAATCAGCGCTTGATATATGGATTTTGATAGCGTTCTCTATTGATTGTATTTTTGCCGCAATTGATTGCTTTTTGAGGACAATAATGGAGGCAGGCAAAACAATATTCACAGTTGTGATGCCATTCCGGTATCCCCTTTTCTAAAGAAATATTGGATACCGGACAGACCTTTTTACATTTTCCGCATCCGTTACACGTAGATTGGACTGTGAAGTTTTTATCCTTTTTTGCAATTTCTTTATGCATGAAATTATGGTAAATATTGAATAGTGGATGGTAAAATTTCGGTTTTAATTTTCGTCGGTTTCGTACATCATCAGCAATGGCTTTGATTTTTTGCCTTGCCGCATGAAATAGCTTTTCCTGTTCTGCATTCGTTTCAGGCTTAAACATCGGTGTGTAATTCTCCGGCATTTTAATGGCATATTCCGCCTGAAGGCAGACACCATGAGATTTTAAGATTTTGCGGACGAATGGAAGAGCATTCCCGGTCATATTTCCCATATTGGCAACTGCAAAACAATAATTTCCGTTTTGTATTTCTGCGTTTGTCAGGAACTCACGTACAATGTGGGGTAATCCTAAAAAATATACGGGAAATACAATGCCTGTGCATCCGTCCAGCAAAGCTCCTTTTGCCAGACCTGGAGTTATTTTTTCAGTTTTACAATCTGTCAGTATAGCAGCCAGTTCTTCTGCAATCATCTGGCTGTTTCCGGTGCCTGTAAAATAATAAATTGTGGTGGCCATAAATTCTATCCTCCTAATTTCTGTTTGATTAAATGTTACACTTGTGTCATTTGATGAGGTCGAGTATAATCAAATTACACAGATGTGTCAATAGTTTTGCCCCAGGTTACACAACGGGATATGGTTTGTGTCATTGTATTTCACAGCGTATATCATCAAAGCCATTACCGTGGTCCGGGAAAATAGAAGAAAAGGCAGAAAGGTTTGCAGATTGATCTGAATCTGCAAGGTAAACCAGGTATAAAATGGAGAAAATGGAAAAGAGCAATAACCCGATTTCAATTCGTTCACGTCAAATGATTACAAATGCTTTAATGCAATTATTGAAAGAAAAGCCATATGAAGAGATAACCGTAACAGATATTGCAGATCGTGCTCAATTAGTCCGAAAAACTTTTTATAGAAATTTTACTGGTAAAGATGAGATTATTGGGTGTTATTTGCAGGACATCTGCGACAAATTTTTAAGAGAACTGGAAATAAAACAGGCTTGTAATTATTATGAATATGCACTGATTGTATTCAAGTTTTGGAAACCCTATGGTAAACTACTGAACTTTCTAAACAAGAAGAATTTATTTTTTTATTTTGAAAGGGCATTTGATAAAATCACTCCGTTAGCAAGTAATTTTTTCCCCTGTGAGGTCATTGAGGAAACACGATTTGAATATTATTGTAATCTCTATGTATGCGGCGGCTTTCGCCAGATTCTGTGTGCATGGCTTCTACACGGAACAGTGGAATCCCCGGAGACTATGGCTGATTATTTTGACCGCTTTCGCAGCGGTATTTTCTGATCAATTAATTGAAACGCTTTCCAAATAGGAAGGGAGAGTTGTTGTTATGAAAATAGTTCGGTCTTACCCTAAATTCATTTGTATTTTCACAATTCTATTCTTATTCTTAGCGCAAAGTATGCATACAGAAGCAGTACGTAACAAGATAACCATGTCTTCACACCGCACATTTCAGACAAAGTTTGGAACTGGCAATGAGATTCCTGTTTTTTACAGCTCCTCAAATACCAGGACACTGGGACTTAAAAATGTATCCAAGCGTTATCGTGTCATAGCTTCCAGCTCTAAGAAAAAAGTGGCGAGTGTAAGTTATAAAAAAACGCGGCTCCCATACAGACTTCCCTGTATAAAACTGCAACAGGCAGGAAGAACACTTATTACCGTTAAAGTTTACAATACCAAAAATAAATTTATCGGGAAATACAGTTGCAGTTTAACCGTTCAGGCAAATAAAAAAGTAGCAGGGCTGTTAAAGCAAGCGAAAAATAATACGATACTTGCAGTAGCCAATGCCGCCAATGTTGTCGTTCACGACAAACCTGCAGCATCCGGAACTGTACTTGGAACCTTTGAGCGAAATTCAGCTGTGTTAGTTGCATCTTCAAAGCTAAACAGCAGCAAAACTTCACAATGGATTCCGGTTTACATGCATAATATGACCGGTACGAACGGACAAAAGAAAATTGGATATGTACTTGCCACTCAAGTCAGTCTGGAAAGTGTTAAAACCAATCGGTTTTCAGACGACAACAGGCGAAATCAAATATGCCGATTCGCCATGAATTACCTGGGAACCCCTTTTGTTCTGGGCGGAACATCGCTCATCTATGGCACTGACTGCTCGAAATTTGTCAAATATGCGTATGAATTGGGAGGTGGTGTGTATAGTGTAGCAGCACCCGGAGGAAGAACCGGCATTTACCCCCATACAGATTCGCTTTTAAGCTATGGGATTCAAATACCAAAAAATCAGTTACAGCCAGGAGATATCATATTGTATAAAGATAACGATCCCTGCTGGGGACCGGTTGGTCATGTAGGTATTTATATTGGAAATGGATTTATCATAAATGAATCCGGACATTACGGGGAGATTTATCCATCTGGCGGAATTCGTATTTCACGTATTAACTATGGCAACCGCGTAGCTTATATGTATCGCAATATTTTAGATTAAATGATGTCAATAATAAAATATAAATATATCTATATTTTTTAATGGTGAATCAAATCTGGTTTAAACTCACCTGGATAATGATGTTTTTATATGAATGGAACGGTAAAGGACAAGTGTAGAAAACATCATATTAAAACATCAATTATTTTAGGTGTTGCAGCATGAAAATTACATTTCATTGCATGCATGATAAATATGTGCAAAAACCTATATAAAAGTTGTATTACCGCACAGTTACGCGGAAAAATCGGTATTTGTCCGCGTAACTGTATGGCAAGCCCTCTTAAGCAGGTACCGATTTTTCTCGCTCTTACATCCGCAAATTACTTTTCTGCTTACTTTTCTGCAAATCATATATTTCAAAAATTCAGATCTCTAACTAGTTTACTAATCTTTCTTTATTTCCTATATCATCAGTTTTCAATATATCTTTCGTTGTGCATAGTGAAATGATATTCTTTTTATGTATAAACGCTAAACTTAATTTTATTTCACGGCATATCACGGTTTCTTTCATAAATTTCCTCATAGATAATCTGCTCAGAAAGTATAACTTCATATTATGTATATAAAAGTCTTTAAGCTTGTTTTTAAATTTGCATAAATTTATTAAGCCCAGCATTTAGTTTACATATTTATATTATGTAAACTAAATGCTGGGCTTATACTCATTATTCCCGAAAAATAAGCTTATCTTAGATACACCTCTCCAACATTATATAAAATCAAGAATTCCTGTTATACACTGTACCGTCAGGCATTAATTTTCCCAAGGAAACCGGTTCCTTACCACTAATCTCATCACTGCGCAGCTCGGCCCTCATTATTTGACAATTATAATAGGTTTTGTAAAAATATTCCCCTGTATTGACATTCATAAAAGCTGTATATTGAGTAAAGTCATCGGTCCCCCGATGAGTTGTGACAATACCTTTTGGTATGGAGACGCCTTCCATAATATGAAAAGCGGTGATTACTGCTTCTCTCTTGCTGGATGGAACCGGCGTATGACTTTTTTGAAAGGAAGTTCTTACAAATCGGGATGGCGGCGAATAATCCCCAGGCAATCCGATGGTACCGCACCCCTGTCCGAATGGCGTTAATTCTACATCTCCCCACTGCTTTTTTTCCAGTTGGTGTGGTGATAGATTCATAAAATTACGCAGGTTCGTCATTTGCCATTTAAAATCGGGACTATTGGAAAGAACACCAATGGGATTTTCATATATATGAAGCCCGCTCTTTGTACTTTCAATCACCATGGATTTTCCACTTTTGTCTGTAATCATCCAGTGAAGCGGTGCTACAGAGTTCGTTAGGGAGTCTTCCACTCCAATGATTGTGATATTCTGCATCATGGATTCTGCCTGTGAAACCGAAGCACACATACCTAACAAAAACTTCACCAGTTCAATGGCTGCAATTGAAATTTTATTGGTATTCGGATAATCCTCTGTTTCATAATGGGCATATCCTGGAAAATAAAGTACTGCCGCGGCAAAACCCATCTCATTTACCCCGTCTACAAAAATCAGATCAGAGATATCCTGTCCGATTCCCATAAAACTATATTGATTTAATATTTTAGCAGATTTACTGTTGCAGCTCCATATATAATTACGTGGCACAATATAAAGCTCCGGATCTAATGGAAAAGAAAAATCCATTGTTCTGCCAAAAAAAGTTTCACCTTCTGTTGTTTGCAGTGTCATAGCTGTGCACATATGGTTCCCCTCTTTTCATAGTTTCCTTGTAATAAAACTCTCTTAAATACCTATTATGCAAATCCAATAAATATACCAGGTTAAGGTTATTTTAGCTTTCAATTCCTTTATGGTGAATGATAGAATCATCTAAATGTAGATAATTTAAAACATATTTTTTACGTATGATTTACATAAATCAATTATGTAAACCATATAAAGCATCTGCTCATTAAAACAAACGCTCACTACTACTACAGCGAACGTTTTGTAATGTTCTGCCTCCCGTTTATAAAATACCTGTTGACATTATCCAACGTTGGTGATATTATTTATCCAATATTGGATAGGAGGTGAAAATAATTTGATACGTTCCTTGATTTTATATTATCTGAATGTGAAACCTACTCATGGCTATGAAATCCAGAAATTTTTACAGGTTGCCGGAATCGATAACTGGGCGAAGATTCAGTCCGGCTCTATCTATTACGCTCTGACAAAGCTTGAGAAAGACGGATGCGTGGAGGTTTTGCGCGAAGAAAAAACAGGCGCCCGTATACGCAAAATCTATGTTATAACCAATAAAGGAAAGCAGGAGCTGCAAGAAGATTTACAAATGGAATTGCAAACTCCTATCACCCCCATTGGTTCGGATAAATTTTTTCTAAATAATATCCTTGACGAATTGCCAAAAGAAGCCATCCTTGCAGCACTCAAAAGGCATCTTACTGACCTTAATGGACAAAAAAAGTATTGGGAAAAATGGCGGGATACAAAAGTTGAAAAAGACAAGACACCCGGGGCAGAAAGAATTGCATTCGACATGACGATTGACAGCCTGAAATACCAGATTCTCTGGCATGAAGAAATATTAAACAATATTGACCAGTATATCGCACTGGGCAAAGAAACCCGGAGAATTATACAGTCTATTGATTTCTCAGATATGGATAACGAAGATACGGTTACGGCATCCGCAAATCTCGTAGATATACAAAAATTACGTGATGAAATTGTAAGTAATCCGTCTAAAGCTATTGAAAATGTCGATAAACTGATTGAACAGTTAAAAAGAAAGTGATATTTTATTGAGCACGTGTTGTTACCGTGCTTTATAAAATAATCATATATCCAATATTGGATAACTAATTTTGTATATATTAAAATGTTTAAAGGAGATATTAACATGAAGCAGATTTTATTAGAGATTAAAGATCTATGCAAAAGTTATGGGGAAAAGAAAGTGGTAAATAAGGAAAACTTTATCGTCTATGCCGGAGATATTTTAGGGTTCATTGGACCCAACGGTGCAGGTAAGAGCACATCCATTAACATGATTACTACTCTGGCATCACCGGACAGCGGTTCTATCCTTTATCATGGCAGAGATATTGCAATGGACAGTAAGCATTTTAAATGTTCATTGGGGGTAGTTCCCCAGGATCTGGCAATATATGAGGATTTACCGGCATATGAAAATGTGCGGTTTTTCTGCTCTCTATACGGCTTCAGAGGATCTGAGTTAAAAGAGCGGGTAAAACATGCCCTCTCCTTTGTGGGACTGTGGGACCGGCGTAATGATATCGCCGCAAAATTTTCCGGTGGCATGAAACGCCGGTTGAATATAGCCTGCGCTATTGCCCATACACCGGAACTTCTGATCATGGATGAGCCTACCGTGGGCATCGACCCACAATCCCGAAACCATATTCTGGAGGCTGTCAGGACGCTCCATGCCAGTGGTACAACCGTTATCTATACCTCACACTACATGGAAGAAATTGAGGCACTCTGTAATCGGATTGTGCTTATTGATCAAGGCATTGTGCTGGAAGATATGGATAAACAGGCATACAAAAATAAATATGCCGGTTTGGGGCCTGGGAGCCTTGAGGATATTTTTCTGCATCTGACCGGCACGGATTTAAGAGATATGGAGGATTGAGAAATGGGACTGTTTCGCATTCTATTTTGCTTTGGTTTAAAACGCCGGGCAAAAGATTTTTTCGTACTATTTTATAGCATTGTTTTCCCTACCGTCATGATCCTGTTACTGGGATATCTGACTTGTACATCTTATGGAAATGAATTCTCATCTTATAATTACTACACTATTACTATCGTACCCTTTTGTGCTTTAATGGGAATCAGTACGGTATCCTATGCTGCCCAGGACGAAAAGCTGCTGCATACTTCTTATCGGTATATTGCTGCTCCAATCTCTCCAAAACAGATTGTGCTGTCCAAATTTTGTTCCTGTGGGGTAGTTCTCTCTCTATGCAATACGATCACCCTGTTAATTGGGAAATTTCTGTTCCGGCTTGATTTTCAAGGGAATATTACGATGGTTATAATCCTTTTGATCTGTGAAACTACAGCGGTAACCGGAATTGGGCTGTATTTAGGATTGGCTTGTAAAAATCTGGACAGCTTGCGTAACTTTATTAATATTCCCCTTGTACTGTTCGCTTTTCTTGGCGGTGTATTTTTCCCGGTCAGCTCGTTAAATACAGTACTGTCAACACTTATAGCATTTTCTCCCTTAACCTGGATCAACCGTGGCATCATATCCTGCGTTTATGATAACCAGGTACAATTGATCTATGGAATTTCCGTGATCCTGTTTATGACTGGCATAGTTATGGTGCTGCTGACAATTCGTTTTTTCAAAAAGGAGGCATTTATCTAATGACAATACTGACAATTTTGCAAAATAATTATAAGCGTAAAATGACCAGAAAATCAAATTTTATTATCTCCCTGCTCTTACCGGTCATCGTGGTAATGCTCGGCATTGCAGCCAATACAGCTAGCAAGCCTTCATTCACAATTGGCATCCTGACCCCGGCATCAGATATAAGATCACAGCAGATCATTAACACCTTAAGGAAAACATCCGGAATAGATGTAAAAAATGCCTCTCCTGTCACATTGCATACAGATTTAATAACCGGACGTTATTTTGCGGTTATTGAATTTTCATCAGAAGACTATCATATTCATTCTATAAAAGACAAGCAAACGACAGACAGGCTCTCTTCTATCATAGATCAATATGCAGAAGGTTCCATACCTGCAGATATTGATCAGATGTTTCAAACTTCCCTTTCAATACCCCAGCGTATTTGTGCTTTTATAGCTTTATTTTTAACGATTTCTGCCACAATGAATGCCTCTTTTATTACGAAAGACCGTATGAACGGAACACTTCGTCGTATCAGACTTTCACCGTGTTCTGCCACATCCTACGTGGCGGGAAATGTAATTTTTAACTCCATTTTTACTTATTCCCAATTTTTTATAGCCGTGTCACTGGTGCATCTGATTCATCTGAACACGGGAATCAGTTATGGTAACTACCTTCTTATGGGAATCTGGATCACACTTTTTGCTACTTCCTTTGGAACCTGCATGGCATTTCTTTTTCATAAGGAAATGCAGGTAAATCTGTTTGCCGCCTGTATAACGGTCATGTTATCTCTCGTGGGAGGAACATTTATTCCTTTGGAAAAGATGCCGCCCATGCTGCAGAAAATAAGTGTAATCAGTCCGATCCGTTGGTTTATCGACAATGTAAATGGGATGGTACAAGGGAAGTCGTGGTTTCAGGGAACTCAGTCTGTGCTGATACTATCGCTGTTTATCGCAGTCTTTTTTATCACAGCTGCCAGAAAGCAATTTAAAGCACGCTCTAGTACTACAGCGAACGTTTTGTAATGTTCTATTAAATGCATTATATTTGGGTTTAGCTGATTAAATTATGCTTTGTAGATGGAGGTAGTGTACGGAAAGATGGGGGTGGGAAACTGATATGGACTCCGTCAGCTTGCCGCAGAACTGGTATTTTCTAACCTTTGCGGAGCGCTTTTTGGCGGCACGCGGGCATTCGCT
>OATB01000862.1_pt1 | contig 14594 bp, 9 predicted proteins | sample 1494941 | NCBI WGS metagenome assembly OATB01 (sample SAMEA2579931, study PRJEB22360) | human gut metagenome | reverse complement strand
AATATTTACTTTTCAAAGTACTATGCCAGAGTTTTGCTGGCATGATCACTCAAGACTCCGAGAGATCATATGATGTTACCTGATGAATTGCACATCAATGCGTCCGTTGCTGGTTTTAGCAACAAGATGTTTTTTCTGATCAGGATAATTACAATTTGGAAGATTATTGGAACCATTCACCGTATGGCTCTGTACGGAATAATCCCGTATATCACCAATAATTGTTCCACGGACTGCCCCGTTGCTGGTTTTCATTACGATGTTATCACCGATCAGGTTCCTTCCTTCTATGCCGCCATTTCGTGTAGAAAGCAGGAGTCCAAATGTAAAAGTACATCCGTCTGCCGTAACACGGCCATTATTGGTAACCGCCTCTAACTGGTCTCCGGAAAGGTTATTCAAACCTAAAGATGCATTCGTGCTCTGGATCAGGACGGAATTACAATGGAAATTATCAACCCTGATTTTTGCGTTGCTGGTGATAAACTGGGCGTTAGCCAGATGTTTTAATCCATTTACAGAGATTGAGGCGTTAGAGGATTTTACTCTTAGATTACCTGCAAAATCTACCGGTACCTCCAGTGTCAGGATCCATGGACCCTGGAAAAGGCTGCGCCAGTTCCAGGACAGGAAATTACGCATGGAATGGCGGAAGTTAAATTCTCCGTCATGTTCTGAAAAAGTAACGTAATCGCAGTTTTCCCGTGGGTTAAATAATACGCGGATTGTTCCTGAGGTGACCGGAACAACTTCAATCCTTACATTTTCCGCCTCCACATTAATAGTGTGAATTGGAGTTGAAGATGCATAACCCGGGTTATGATCGTATTCCTGCCCGGTTTTAGTCTGACCCTGCCTTGGTCTGCCAATTTCCCGGTATTCTTCTTTAATCCGCTTTGCTATGGATTCAGTGGTTCCAAAGCCTGCAATGATATTTTCTTCATCCCGCCCCTGTTCCAATCCATCGCAGATTAGTTCCTGGTAGTACTCTCTTAACTGTTCTTTGTCTGCGTCCGGTATTTCAGATAATTGTTCCATTAATTTGCTATAAAATTCTTCCTGCTTCATAATGACCCCTCCTGGCTATTTTTTTCTATAAAAGCGTAAATTTGTTTCATTTCTTCCCATTCATTTAAAAATTCCTGAATCTTTGCAATACCGGCATCCGTAATTTTATAATATTTCCGGGTGCGTCCGTTGTATTCCTGCTTATAAGTTGTGAGACAGCCTGTTGATTCCAGCCGTTTTAATATGGGATATAAGGTTGATTCGGAAATCTCAATACATTTAGAGACCTCTCCGTTGATCAAATATCCATAAGACGGACCTTGCTTTAGGACGGACAGTACGCAGATATCCAGCAGTCCTTTTTTTCTTTGTATATCCATTTGGTACCTCCTGATACTCTGTTATGCATACTATGCAATATATACTATGCATAGTATAGTATTATGGGAATAAAATGTCAAGGGAAATTTTATGATTATTTTTTGGGGCATAAAGATTGATGAAATGAATTTTAAAATTGTCTGTTAAAGTTCCAGAAGCTTTAGAAAACACTCCTTTAATTCTTCGGAATAAAAGGAATATCGTTGATTTTTAAGCCATACAAAGGACATGGCATAATTATCAATCAGGCACCGCCAGGTATTAGCTATGGTGTTGGCACGTGCAAGGGACATATCCGGGCAGGTTTTTCTGATAAAGCCCAGCATTAAATCGGTTGCCTGGCCAGCCCATATATGCAGGAGCGGGTAGTTGTAAGAGATCGCAAGCTTCTGACTGATAGGATAAAGTTTGATGGTAATTTCGTTATGCCCATAGTCATATGCTTTCTTTAAAATATAATCTACCATTTCCTGACTGGATGGATCTTCAGGTGCGAAAGTGATCATTTGTCTGGTATGTCCGGATACATACTCATCCCATATTTCTATAAATAGCATCTCTTTTCCTTTAAAGTGTTTGTAAAAGGTTCCCAGAGAGCATCCGGCTGCTTTCACGATGTCATTGATACTGGTTTCATCAAAGCCATTTTTCAAAAAGAGATGAAGCGAGATGTCTTTTATTTCTGTATGTAATTTCTGATATTTCAATTCTTTTGCTAAACTGGCCATTTTGTCGTCCTTCTCGTTTGTAGGTCAGAGCCAGAGCTTGAATTTCCAACATTACTTTCTGTTTGCCGGTCTGTAGCGCAGCCGCGTTTTATGCAGCCGGCAGCGCTGACTATATCCGGATAGATCTCCCGTTAAGTAAGCGTGCAGATGGAGGAAACGAATGTTCAAACAAGCCCTAATATGCTCTGACGTTTATGTAAATTTCCAGTAGGTATCTCCTTGTCCAAAATGTACACTAAATGGAACAAATTGTACAAAGAGTACGTCATAAATGACATTATAGCTGATTTTAAGAATGGTGTCGAGTGAAAAAGCTGTTATATTTATAGTAAAATAATCCGGCTGCATCAGCCAGAAACCAGCCGATGGGAATAGCCCACCAGATACCTGAAAGTCCGATGGACGGAACCGGCGCCAGAACATATGCCAGAACAACCCGGGTACCCAGGGATATTACAGTGAGAACTACAGATATGCCGGGCTTTCCAATGCCCCGATACAGCCCATAAAGCAGGAAAAGGCATCCAATTCCGCAGTAACACATCCCCTCAATGCGAAGATATTGGGTTCCAATTGCTATAATTTCCGTCTCCTGAGGCTGGACAAATATAAGCATCAGTTTATCTGCAAAAATAAATACGCCAGCCGAAATAAACAGACAGAATATGACAGCAATGCCTATAGCAGACCGGATGCCCATGCGGATACGCTCTTTTTTTTGGGCGCCAAAGTTCTGAGCGATAAAGGTAGAAAAAGCGTTTCCAAAGTCCTGTACGGGCATATAGGCAAAAGAATCTATTTTTACTGCAGCGGCGAAAGCCGCCATAACATTTACGCCAAAGCTGTTTACCAGCCCCTGAATCATAAGTATTCCAAAGTTCATGATAGACTGCTGGATACAGGTAAGGGAGGAGTATTGCATGATATCCCGTGTCAGTCCGCGGTTAAACCGCATATGCTTTCTGCTGATGCGTATAATTGGAAGGTGTTTCAGGCAGTAGACCGTAATGCCGGCAGCGGAGATACCCTGTGCAATTACAGTGGCAAGCGCAGCACCCCCTACCCCCATACGGAAAGTCAGAACAAAGAGTAAGTCCAGCAGGATATTAATGATGGCGGAAGCAGCCAGGAAAACCAGTGGAATCACGGAATTGCCCATACTGCGCAGCAGTGCCGCAAAATAATTATAGAGAAATGTAAACATGATGCCGAAAAAAATGATACGCAGATAGTCTTTTGTCTCGGTAAGTATATCAGTGGGAATCTGCAGGAGGGACAATAACGGGGAAAGGAGGCATAATACCGCAACATTAATGATCAGGCTCACTGCTCCGATCAGTACAAAAGAAATAAATATGCTGGATTTTAAACGCTCAGTATCTCTGCCGCCAAAAAGCATGGAAAAAACAATCCCGCTTCCCATACATAATCCAAGAATAATAGATGTTAAAAACACCATAAGGGTAAACGAAGAGCCTACGGCTGCCAGTGGGCCTGCCCCCAGGTACTTTCCCACGATCAGAGTATCGGCTACATTGTAAAGCTGTTGAAGGAGATTACCAAGAATCATGGGCACTGCGAAGCGGAGCATGACAGAAGTAACCTTTCCAGTTGTAAGATCTTTTTGCATATTTTCCTCCTGATTCCACGTTACTTACGAAACGTAATTAAATGATTTCATTGTGTAAGTAGCGTAACATTTAAGAAAGAAGATGTCAAATCAAAAAAACTTTTTTCCCTTACAGGAGAGGCTGGTAAAAATTCTTGTGATATAACCCAGAAAATGATATGATTAAGGGTACGATAAATAAAATTTAAGCGTGCTTGAAATCCAATTTTGCTGTCTGTCAAAATGGATTTCTGACACACTTGGGAAAGAAGGGGCAGGATAAATGTTTTTAAGTGGTCTGGATGAAATTGATCAAAAAATTGCAGCATTGCTGTTACATAACGCCAGAATGTCTTATTCGGATATTGGGGAAGCAGTAGGCCTTTCCAGAGTGGCTGTGAAGTCAAGAATCCAGGCATTGGAAGAAAGGGGAGTGATAGAAGAATATACAACGGTAATCAATCCCCAGAAAATTACCGGTGCCATATCCTGTTATTTTGAAATAGAAATGAAACCTGACGAACAACCGGAGATTATTCGCATTCTGGAAGCAGATGATACAGTGACACAGATCTATCAGGTTTCAGGGAAATGCAAACTCCATGTCCATGCAGTTGCAGCCGGGCATGAAGAAATGGAACTATTTTTAAAAGAAGTGATGTACAAGCTGCCGGGTGTGACAGAGCTGAGCTGTAACGTTATTTTATCCAGGATAAAGGATATCAAGGGGCTTCGCTTATAAGGAAAACACACTGGCTTGGCCGCATGTATTACTTGTATTATTTGCAGGGAAAGTTTGAAAGGAAATTAAGAGATAGAAAGGTTGCCACGGTGTAATTCTTTCAAACTGTTTTATTATGGCAGTATTGCAGGGATGCCTGCAATATGCAGTGGGTAAAAGCATGCAGTTATTATATGAAATACCAGAAAGCTTCTGGAGCCTGTTTCGTTCTCCCAATCGGAATACATACATGGAAGCTTTACTGAAGATTAATGAAGAATATCAATATAACAGCTATTTTTTGAGCAGAGAGGTCTGCATTCAGATCCTGGGGGACTATTTTGCCCAGCAGCGTGTGATGATGCAGAAAGAAGAACTGGAAACGGAGCTGGATATACTGGAACCGCCGGCGACCAGGATTCTCAACTGGCTGCTAAAAGCCCAGTGGCTGAAAAAGCTGGATGACTATTATATGCAGGTTACAAATATTATCATACCTGATTACGCAGCTATTTTTATTGATGCGTTTGAGCGGCTATCCAACGATGAGGAAGATGACACGCAAATCTATATTCAGAATATCTATGCAATTCTCTTTTCATTTAAAAATGATCCCAGGGCAAATACCAGTCTGTTGAAAACAGCACTTGTGAATGTGAGAAAGCTGAATAAATCTCTGCAGGATATGATCCATAACATGGATAAGTTTTTTACCAGCCTTCTGGAGCAGAAAAACTATGCAGATTTATTAAAGGAGCATTTGGAAGGATATGTGGAGGAGATCATCAATAAAAAATACCATATCCTGAAGACATCCGATAACTTTTATCTGTATAAAACAGATATCAAAAGATGGATCAGGGAAATGCAGTCAGATATAGAGTGGATTCCTCTGATGAGCCAACGGGAGCAAAAAGAGATTGATGAAGGGGATATGCTGCGCATACTGGATGATATAGAGCGTGGATTTGATGATATCGAACATCGGATATCCTTTATGGACAGAGAGCATATGAAATACGTCCGGGCTACGGTAACCAGGCTTAACTATCTCCTGAACGGAGAAGCCGACAGGAGGGGACTGGTTATCCGGCTGTTAAATGAACTGGCAGAGGGGGAAGGCCAGGAAGATAAAATCAAAGAGGTTTCAGCCAGGTTAAATTTATCATCTTTTGAAATCCTTTCGGATAAATCCCTCTATAAAAAGAGGCGGCAGAAGGGAAGATTTCAGACAGAAAACCCACCTGAAGAGGTCAGAGAAGAATTAAGCCGGGAAGAGATTCTAAAGCTCAATCGCCTCCATAAGCGTTACAGCAAAAAACAAATAGAAGAATTTATGGAATCCAGAATGAAAAACGGCAGGTTAAAGGTATCGGATACCAGAATTGAAACGATGGAGGATTTTGAACAGCTGATCCTGGCATACGATTATGCCATCCGTAAGGGCAGCGGATTCTTGGTAGAGACTCAGGAAGCGGAATTAATCGAAAACGGACGGTACCGCTATCCGGATCTGACCTTCATTAAGCGGTAAAATATACAGGGTAAAATTCTGTGCTGGAAGAAAATATGTAATTGGAAGGAAGCCACAGGTAGTTCTTTCAGCATTTAAGAGTGGCAGTATAGCAGATGGTACAGCATTATATTAGGAAATTTGGGTGACGAGTTCCTGGATGGCTATACGCAATAGGTATTAGAATGATTACGTATTATGATGAATTATCACTGGAAGACAGGCAGGAAGTCACTGCAGTCATTCAGCTTTTATATAAACAGACTTTTCTGTTAGAAAGAAAATATGATAAGAGAACGGGCAGATTCCAGTTTAACAAGGATTACCGAATCTGCAATAAGCACCTGGAATTTATTCGGGAATATCTGGCAGTCAGCGGTATTGCTCTGCTGGATGACAGCCAGGGGGGTATTATATATATACAGGGAGAAAATGTCGTGGGTGAAAAGCTGCCCAGGCTGGCAACGCTTTATATTCTGATTCTGAAATTAATCTATGATGAACAGATGTCGGCAGCATCCACCAGTGTAAATGTCTATACGACCCTTGGAGATTTGAATGAACGGGTAGGCAGTTTCCATCTGCTCAAAGACAGACCATCCAATACGGAGGTACGGCGCGCGGTAGCACTTCTGAAGAAGTACCAGATTCTGGAACCCCTCGATGCCATGGATGAACTGGATCAAAACGCGCGGCTGATCATCTACCCATGTGTTAATGTCGTTCTCATGACAGATGATATCCGTGCCATGTTAGAATCCCTCAGAGCAGAACCGGCTGAGGGGATTACGGAAACCCAGGAAGTGTATGAGGCCGAGGAAGACGAGATAGAAGATACACGGGAAGCAGATGCAGCAGAAGAGGCGGATATGCAGGAAGAAATACAGGAAGCAGACGCAGTGGAAGAGGCGGATATGCAGGAAGAAATACAGGAAGCAGACGCAGTAGAAGAGGCGGACAGGCAGGAAGAAATACAGGAAGCAGATGCAGCAGAAGAACCAGAAGGAGAAGAATATGAAGGAACCAATGACGAAGACAAAGCATAAATTTGAGGCATTGTCCAGAATGTGTCTGAACAACTGGCATTATATAGACCGTAAAATCCTCTCCTTTAACCAGGAAATAAATTTTTTTACCGGACATTCCGGGAGCGGAAAGTCTACTATTATAGATGCCATGCAGATTGTGCTGTATGCGAATACAGACGGCAGGGGATTTTTCAATAAAGCAGCAGCAGATGACTCTGACCGCAGTTTGATAGAATATCTGCGGGGGATGATCAATATTGGGGATGATAATGAATTTTCCTATCTGAGAAATGAGAATTTCTCAAGCACCATTGTTCTGGAGCTGGCACGTACCGATACGTTGGAATGCCAGTGTGTAGGCGTGGCATTTGATGTGGACACCACCACAAATGAAATTGGCAGGGTATTTTTCTGGCATAACGGGCCGCTTCTGGAACATGGTTACCGGGCTGCCCGCAGATGTATGTCTGTGGCTGAAATAAAAACGGAGCTGCAACATCGTTTTGAGAAGGAAGCGTGTTTTTATACTTCCCATAATGAACGTTTCAGAAGACAGCTTTACGATATCTATCTGGGCGGGCTGGATATGGAGAAGTTCCCGCTGCTGTTCAAACGGGCAATTCCCTTTAAGATGAACATCAGGCTGGAGGACTTTGTAAAAGAATATATCTGTATGGAACAGGATATTCATATAGAAGATATGCAGGAAAGCGTCATGCAGTATGGCAGAATGCGCAAGAAAATTGAGGATACCTGCAAGGAAATAGAGGAACTGAAAGAAATCCACACATGGTACCGGAAGGTCTGCAATAAAGAGCAGGAGCGGAAAAAATACAGTTATTTCACAGAAAAAATGGATATTCTGCAGCTCAGGGAACGGGTGGCTGCCCTACAGAACAAAGTTATTCTCTATACCCAGGATATAACGGGGCAGAAAGAGCAGATCGGGGTTTTAGACCGGGAAATTGAAGAACTGGGGAAAACCGCCGATGAGATACTAAAGCATATTTCTGCAACCGGGTATGAAGAATTAAAGCAGCAACTGGTCAGCATCAATGAGCTGCTGGAGCGTATGGGAAAGAGTAAGGCACGATGGGACCAGACTGCATTAAGGCTCAAAGAGTGGGTGGAACAGGATATGACCTCTAATTCTGTCATCTGGGATATCGAAAAATTCATCAAGTACGAGATTTCGGAGGTGGAATTGCATCATCTGCAGGCATCTATCCGTGACCTGCTGACCGAGGTAACAGAACAGAAGCAGGATATGGACATGGATATCCGCACCCTGAAGTCTGAGCAGAAAAAGATACTGGAGGAATTAAAAGAACTGCACCATGGCAGAAAGTCCTATCCCAAAGAACTGCAGGATGCAAGACAGCAGCTGGCGTATCGGCTTTGTGAAAAGGCCGGAAAACCGGTTAAGGTAGACATACTGGCTGACCTGCTGGAAATTCGGGATGAAAAATGGCGAAATGCTGTTGAGGGGTATATGGGGAATCACAAGCTGGCGATTATCGTTGAACCGGCATTTGCAGGGGATGCAATGGAGATTTACAGAAGTCTGGATAAAAAGAAATATTACCAGGCAGCCGTTCTGGATACGGAAAAAATGATGCAGAAGGAATTCAGGTGTAAGAAGGGTTCCCTTGCAGAGGAAGTTACTGCAAAAGAAGGACATGTCCGGGCTTATATTAATTTTTTGCTTGGAAACGTTATGAAATGCAGCAGTGTGGAGGAACTCCGGGAATCTTCAATTGGTATTACGCCGGAATGCATTCTGTATCAGGGGTTCAAGCTGCAGCATATCAATCCGGATAATTATACCAGATGGGCTTATATCGGTGCGGACAGCCTGCGCAGGAGAATGAAGCAGTTAAATAAAAGAAGCCAGGAACTGGTAAAAGAGCTGGATCCCCGTCTGGAAACCAGAAGGTCCTATGACAGGATGCTGGAAATGGAAAGCCTGCCAAACGATGTGGCAGAATACATGGACTGGCTTTTAGACATCCGGGACTGCAGGGCGAAGGAAAAGGGTAAAAAGGATCTGGAACTGAGAATTCAGAAACTGCGGGAAAAAGATATCGCTTCTCTGGAAAAAAACAGAAATGAACTGCTAAAACTTCAAAAGGAAAAAAGGCGTTGGCGGGAAAGCATTCAGAAAGCCATGTGGAAGAAGCAGGAGGAAATAATCGATGGGAAACGCCTGCATTTGAATCTGGAAGAAGAACTGACCCAGAAAGAAAAAAATATTTTGACTGAGACAGACATGGAAGCCGAAGTGCAGGAATATCTGAAGAAAAAGACGAATCCAAACTTCGAGAAGCTGCGGGACTATTTTACCGGGCAGGTAAATACGGCACTTCGGGGAAAGGAAGAGTGCTTCCGGGAATTATGTGCCCTGCGCCACCAATACCTGCTTCATTATCCAACCAGAGGATTTGCCCATGACCGGGAAGATAACAGAGAATACGATGAATTACTGGAAAGGCTTAAATGTGATAACCTTCCTAAATTTATGGAAATAGCCGGGGAGCGGGCTCGCCTTGCAACCAGGGAATTTAAAAATGATTTTATGCTGAAAATCCGCAGCGCCATTGTAGAGGCAATGCAGCGTAAAGACGAGCTGAACCGGATTATCAGCAGACTGGACTTTGGCAAAGACAAATACCAGTTCATCTTTGCTAAAAACAAAGGACCGGATGGAAGATTTTACGATATGTTCATGGATGATTCCCTGGAAATAAATCCTTCTGACCTGTCCCTGTCTATGGAAAACCAGATGAATTTATTTACCATAGCCCATGAAAACCACTATGGGGAGTTGATCAGCGAACTGATCTCCATTTTTATCCCGCCGGAAAATGCAACCCAGGAAGAAATGGAAGAGGCTAAGCGGAATATGGACAAGTATGCCGATTACAGGACCTATCTCTCCTTTGATATGCAGCAGACGATCCAGAGTGAAAATGAGACAATTAAGATTCATCTGAGCAGGATGTTGAAGAAAAACTCCGGCGGAGAGGGACAAAATCCCCTCTATGTGGCCCTGCTGGCAAGTTTTGCCCAGGCATACCGCTTTAACCTGCCTCCGAAGATTCAGCGCAATCCCACTATTCGGCTGGTGATTCTGGATGAAGCATTTTCCAAGATGGACGGAGAAAAAGTGGCAAGCTGCATCAAGCTGATCCGGGATCTGGGTTTTCAGGTAATCATCAGCGCAACCAATGATAAAATGCAGAATTACCTGGAAAATGTGGATAAGACCTTTGTTTTTGCCAACCCAAATAAAAAGAGTATTTCCATTCAGGAATTTGAACGGATGGACTTCTCACAGCTGTCAAGTGAAGTGGAGGATGAATACATTTAAAACCATCTATTTCCAGTTTTTACTTATAATTTACATAATTAGTAAATGATATTAACATTGTCCCCCTAGAATATAACAGAAATGATAACCGGATTGCTACCATATCAATCATGGAATTGTTATCAGTTATATTTGAAAAACAGGAGGACAATATGAAAAAATTATTAGCAATGGCAACTATGGGGTTGATGCTTGTAACCTTTACAATGCCTGTTCTTGCGGCTGACCAGAAGGCGGAAGTGGATTCCCTCTCACTGGGAGTTGGCACTGACGAAACAGAGATCTATGTAAACTGGTACAGCAAGTCTGATAAAGCCGGAACCGTGCAATGGGCGAAAAAATCAGATATGTCAGGTGAAGATTTTCCAGAGGCGCATATGGAAGCAGCAGCTGTTACAGCGGCAGCGGGGAATAAAAGCGGATATTATAGCAATAAAGCGGCCATAACGGGACTGGAAGAAAATACCCAGTATGTATACCGTGTAGGAAACGATGGCAGCTGGTCGGAGCTTTATGATTACGACACCGAAAATTTTGACGGCGGATTTAGTTTTTTACTGGCTGGAGACCCTCAGATTGGGGCAGGTTCCCAGGCTTCCGATCAAAAGGGATGGGAGGATACGCTGAATAAAGCAATGAACCAGTTCCCGGAGAGCAGTTTTCTGATTTCAGCAGGAGATCAGGTAAATACAAACAACAGTGAAAGCCAGTATACTTCTTATCTGGCACCGGAAGAGCTGAAAAGCCTTCCCATCGCTACAAACGTTGGAAACCATGATACCAAAGGCAACGCATACAGCGAGCACTTTAATATTCCAAATGTAGACCAGACAACCGTTACAGCAGGAGAATTCAGCGGGGATTACTGGTATAAATATGATGACGTATTATTTATGTCCATTAATTCCAATGATAAAAGTACCGCAAAACATAAACAGTTCCTGGAAGATACGGTAGCTGCACAGGGAGCTGATGCCAAATGGAAAGTGGTAACCTTCCACCATTCCGTTTACAGTACGGCATCCCACACCCAGGATTCAGATATTATTCAGAGAAGAAATGAACTTCCTCCTGTATTTTCTGATTTGGGTATAGATGCAGTCCTTATGGGACATGACCATGTTTACACCAGAACTTATATGATGGATGGAACAAACCCGGTTAAAACAGACGAGGTAGAATCACAGGTTGTAAACCCGAATGAGGGAGAAGTACTCTACTTAACCGCAAATTCAGCCAGCGGCAGTAAATTCTACAGTATACAGAATTATGATTACCCATTTGCAGCAGTAAAAAACCAGGAGAGCGTACCCAATATCACCAATGTAAAGGTAACGGATACCTCCATGCAGTTTACCACATACCGCACAAGCGACATGAGTCTGGTGGATGATTTTACGATATATAAAGGTGTGGATGCAGATGCTGATTTTATCGCACCCGTAATTACCACTCCGGATAATGATACTGTTATCGTGGGCAAGGCTTTTGATCCGTTAGAAGGGGTAACGGCATTGGATAACAAGGACGGGGACATTACCGGTAAAATAAAAGTAGAAGGCAAAGTAGATACCAGCAAGCCAGGTCAGTATACCTTAACCTATACCGTATCCGATACAGCAGGAAATGAAGCTAAAATAATTCGTACAATAACTGTACTGGATGAAGATAAGACGGCTCCGGAGTTAAATGTGCCGGCGGCTACAGAGCTTAGAACCGGCGAAGATTTTGATCCGATGGATGGAATTACCGCAGTGGATGACAGAGATGGAGACATCACAGGGTCCGTGATGGTAGAAGGCAGTGTAGACAACATGACACCGGGAACCTATGAATTAACATACCGGGTATCCGATGCTGCAGGAAATGAAACTGTCAAAAAGAGAATCGTTACGGTAAAGGAATCTGTAATAGAAGAGACCACACTTATTACAACCCAGGATACCACGTGGAAGTATCTGGATAACAACACCGATCCGGCTGAGAATCTGGAAAGCAGGACGGCGTGGACCGCTCCAGACTTTGAAGATTCTGCATGGATCAGTGCAAAGGGCAGCTTTGGAGCTAAAAAAGGACAGATTGCAGACCTGGGTGGAGGATGCATTCCCAATACTCTTTTGACTCAGTATATAGAGGGTACAAAAGATGACATCCCAACGTATTTCTTCCGCACTACGTTTGATCTTGCAGATGCACAAAAAGTAGTAGAACTGACGGGAAGCCTGATGTATGATGATGCGGCTATTGTTTATATCAATGGACAAAAGGTGGTATCCTATTACGAACCGGAGGGTGGATTTGAAAGCAATATGTCCTATGGCGGTTCCAACAAGAGTGATCCACTGAAAGGGACTTTCCAGCTGGAAGACTTCAGTATGTTAAAAGATGGTACGAATACCATAGCAGTAGAAATACACAATGGGCGGATCGACAGCTCTGATGTATATTTTGATTTTATGGATCTGACAGTAACCACGGAAAAAGAAATTCCGGATACCATAGCACCAGTAATCAGCTTTCCGGAAAACACAGTACTTACCGTAGGGGATGCATTTGACCCTATGGCTGGTGTAAGTGCATCAGATAATGTAGATGGAGATGTAACGGCGGGTATCCAGGTTCAGGGACAGGTAGATACTTCCCGTCCGGGCACTACAGAGTTGGTATATACCGTTACTGACAAGGCAGGCAACAAAGGGGAATCCGTTCGTAAAATAACGGTTAAGGCTAAAGAACAGCCAGTGGTACCGGATAAGACAGCACCGGTATTAACCATTCCCACAAGTACGGTGATTACCGCAGGCAGTAAGTTTGATAAAATGCAGGGAGTCAGCGCAAAAGATGACAGGGATGGAGACCTTACCGGAAAAGTGATCTGCACAGGAGAGGTGGATACATCAAAACCCGGAACTTATACACTCACTTATACTGTAAGTGACAAGTCAGGCAATACCGTAACTCAGCACAGAACCGTGATTGTAAAAGCGGTACAGCAGGGAACAGATAAACCAGCGGTTGTCAAAGCTTCCAAAGTGAAATTAAGCCACAGCAAAATTACAATTCAAAAGGGTAAAAAATATACCTGGTTAAAAGCAGTTGTTTCGCCTAAGAACGCAACAGATAAAAAGCTTACCTGGAGTTCCTCAGATAAAAAAATAGCAACTGTTAATGCTAAAGGAGTGGTTAAAGCCAAAAAAGCAGGAATAGTTGAGATTAAGGTAAAGACGGCAAATGGTAAAAAGGATACTGTAAAAGTAACGGTAGTAAATAAAAAAATTAAATCCTCTAAAATTTCAATGGATAAAAAAGCCGAAATGAAAGCAGGTGGAAAATTAAGACTGAATGCCGTTGTAAAACCGGTAAATGCAGCAAACAAGAAAGTAATCTGGACAACATCTGATCCCAAAATTGCCACGGTTACCTCCAAGGGAGTGGTGACAGCGAAAAAAACCGGCAGGGTTAAAATTACCTGTACCGCGAAGGACGGAAGCGGCAAAAAAGCGGTATGTAAAATTAACATAGTGTCTAAGAAAAAGTAAATAGCCATTAAGTAAAGTTAGAAATTCAATAATATATACAAATAGGATTTGAATAAAAATTTGAAACAGAGCTGCTGTAGTTAAACCGGAGTCTAAAAGGCTGAGTCAGGCGCCTTTTTCCTGCTGTTTACTGCCACTGCTCTGTTTTTGCGGAACAGGAGATTACAGATGTTAAAAAAATATGGGATGGATAAAAAATGGCTTGCATTTTTAGCTGTATTTATACTAACAATTGCAGCAACGTTCATTTTCTATCAAAGAACGGATATGTCTTATGAGTTTGCGGACTCCAGCACCATTCGCTACGTTAAGGGAAAAGTAACTGAGGTTTTGTCTGAGGAATTGGAGAAAGCAGATGGAAATGATCCACGTATACTGGGAACCCAGAAGGTAAGGATATATATAAAAGAGGGGGAACAAAAGGGAAAAGAACTGGAATTTGACAACATTCTATCTACGACCCACAATATTTATGTAAAACCGGGACAGGCTGTTTTAATTAAGGCTGATATCCCAGAAGGGGTTTCACCTTTCTACTCTATTTTCAACTATGACAGAACCGGGGGTATTGCAGCAATTGCAGTAATTTTTATTCTTCTAATGGCACTGGTTGGCAGAAGTAAGGGAATCAAAAGCGTTATCGGGCTGCTCTATATATTTCTATTAATCATAGGATTTCTCATACCTGCGATTTACA
>OATB01000855.1_pt1 | contig 14676 bp, 10 predicted proteins | sample 1494941 | NCBI WGS metagenome assembly OATB01 (sample SAMEA2579931, study PRJEB22360) | human gut metagenome | reverse complement strand
CGGTCAGGCCGAACAGGCCCGCGCCCACGACCACCAGATCGGGATATTCCACCGCTTCAGTCATAAGAACAACCTTCCGAACTTAAAACAAACACACAATATTCGTGTGCGATTCCTCATCAAGCATACCCGTCCGCCCTCCTTAACGCGGGATGCTCATGGGGAAGCGGCATTTTGACGTTTGATTTCCCTGTGTCGCTGGTCGTGGGGCTGGCTGCTTCACGGATCATGGCATGGTCTGTGTGGTTCGTGCGCGGCCTGTGGCGCGGGTTGCGCTGCGGTTCGTGCGGCTTGCGGCGCGGTTCGGTCCGGGCATGGTGTACACTGGTCTTTGCCTCCGCGTGGCGGTACGTCACCCAACTCCCCCAGGGCAGGAATGCAGCAAGGGTAAGTGGCCTCTTCCGGGTGCGTGGAGGTTTTCTTATATCTTCATGCCATTCGCGCATACCGTAGAGCCAATGCCGTATTCTCGATGATTATGACCGACGAATTCAAGCCAATCATCCGAGACCCGCACAAGTCCGCGAATATGCTGGAACAGCCGGTCGCGCCCGTTCCCGTGCCGCAGCCGCCGTCTGATCCGATCGAACAGGTGCTTTCCCCACGTGAAGTGAGCGAAGGGCTTGCCAAAGCCGATCCGCTGACCCGTCATCCGCGCGTGTCGAGCATTATGCTCAGCGTGGTGTTCGGTCTGCTGCTGCTTGCCGCCGCGGTGGGCGTCTGGTGGTTGGGCGTGCGCACGATGGAAGGCCAAAGCTATGAAGACATGGTCTGGTCGAAATTCGATGCGGCCCTGCCGGGATGGCTGGAACCGGTCGTGCATGTCTTCACCATTTCCACCGTTGTAATCGCAACAAGCGCGATTATGTCGATAATCGCCCTCGCCGTACTTATCGTAAGAAAACGATGGCTGTTGATTGCTCAACTGGCGGTATTCGGCGGAATCTGCTTTGCCGCAGCAGAGTTGCTGAAGCCGCTGCTGCCACGTCCGTACTTAATCAATCTGGAATCAAATCCCAATAATTCCGCGCCTTCCGGGCATGTCATACTCGCCGCCGCGGCAGGAATGATCCTACTATGCGCCGTGCCTCGCGTATGCCGTGCGCTCGTTGCCGTGATCGGCTGGCTGTATGCGGTACTCGTCGGATTGTCGGTGATTGCGGGACAGTGGCACCGGCCGACCGACGTGATCATGGCGTTGCTGATCGTCGGCGGAGTGGCAATGATCACGCTTGCCGCGACGTTTGCGAACGGCATGGATGAGCCCGGTTCGCGTGCGTCGTCGCCTTCCGTGCAGATCGTCGGCAGCGTGCTGTTGACGTTCGGCGTGCTCGGCACCCTGTATGGCGCATACATTATTTGGCAGATTCAGCCGGGACTTGCGATGAGTGCGGAATGGACGAATTCCGGTGCGCACTTTTCCACGGTGATTCTGACGGCTTCCGTTGCGTCGTTGGTGTTCGGGCTGGTGTTGACCATGCGTCAGCTGACCGCCTCGCCATTGACGAAACTTGGGCTTGTCGGTGCACCTCCGGCCCCTCCGAAACGCTGACGGCAAAACGTACGATCACGCCGAAAATTTCCGGCACCGGTCGCTCGCGCCACACGGACGGTTTGCCAACTGCATACGGTCAGTGAGTATTATTGCGTTGCAAACGCTAGTAATAAGGAGTGGCTATGGCTACCGGCAGCAAGCTCGTGATTGTGGAGTCTCCCACCAAGGCCAAGAAAATCGGTGGGTATTTGGGCTCCGAATATACGGTGATGGCCTCGGTCGGCCATATTCGAGATCTTGCGCAGCCGAGCCAGGTGCCGGCCGCCGACAAAACCAAATTCGGCAAGTTCGGCGTTGACGTGGAAGACGGATTCAAGCCGTACTACATCGTCGACGGCAACAAGAAGAAAACCGTGTCCGAGCTGAAAAGCGCGTTGAAAAAAGCCGACACCCTGTACCTCGCAACCGATGAGGATCGCGAGGGAGAGGCCATCGCCTGGCATCTGGTACAGACGCTCAAGCCGAAAGTGCCGGTTAAGCGCATGGTGTTCCACGAAATCACGAAGGAAGCCATCAAAGCGTCGCTTGACAATACTCGCGACGTTGACGACGACATGGTCGACGCCCAGGAAACCCGCCGTATTCTGGACCGCCTGTACGGCTATGAGCTTTCTCCGGTGCTGTGGCGCAAGGTTGGGCCGGGTCTTTCCGCGGGCCGTGTGCAGTCCGTCGCCACGCGTTTGATCGTGGAGCGCGAGCGCGAGCGTATGGCGTTCGTGCGTGCCCCGTATTGGGATGTCACCGCAACGTTGGAAGCGCCGGATGCCGATGGCAATAATGTTGCGTTCGATTCTCGTATGGTGTCGTTGGGTGGCCGTCGTTTGGCTGGTTCCAAGGATTTCGGCGCCGATGGCAAGCTGACTGCGGCCGGTGCGAAGGATCAGGTCGTGCAGTTGGACGAGGCGCAGGCTTCCGCGATTGCGCAGGCATTGGAATTTGCAACGTTTACTGTCGCGTCGATGGAAACCAAGCCGTACCGTCGCCGTCCGGTTCCACCGTTTACCACGTCCACCTTGCAGCAGACCGCCGGCAATCGTCTCGGCATGAGCTCGCGTCAGACCATGCGTGCTGCGCAAGGATTGTACGAAAACGGCTATATCACCTACATGCGTACCGATTCGGTGACGCTGTCGCAGGAAGCGATCGCAGCCGCACGCGAAGCGGTCGTCAAGCATTTCGGCGAAAACTATCTGTCGGATGCGCCGAAACAATATGCCACAAAGACCGCGGGCGCGCAGGAAGCCCACGAATGCATCAGGCCGGCGGGCGCGAAATTCCGTGACCCTGCGGAAATCGCAAGCAAAGTGCCGGCCGACCAGCTCAAGCTGTACACGCTGATCTGGCAGCGCACGCTTGCCTGCCAGATGGCAGACGCAACCGGTTCCACGGCGACCGTGCGACTGTCCGCGTCGACCGAATCGAATGGGGAAGCCATGTTCCAGGCTTCCGGCACTGTCATCGAATTCCCCGGCTTTATGAAGGCGACCGGTGAAGGCCGCCGCGCATCCGCCGAATCGAAGAAGGGCGATGCTGCTGGAAGCGTTGAACAGGCTGCGCAATCCGGTAAATCCAGCAAAGCGGATAAGAAGTCGGATGACAATGTGTCGCTTCCGCCGATGAATCCGGGCGATGCGCTCGCCGCGGTGGCGGTTGGTGCCGACGGACACGAAACTCAGCCTCCGGCGCGTTACACCGAAGCGTCGCTCGTGAAAACGTTGGAACAGAAGGAAATCGGCCGCCCGTCCACGTATGCGAGCATTATTTCCACGATTATCGATCGCGGGTACGTGTATGAGCGCGGTCGTGCGTTGATTCCGTCGTGGCTCGCGTTCTCCGTGGTCAAATTGCTGGAAACGAAGTTCCCGCGGTATGTGGATTACGAGTTCACTGCCGATATGGAAAGCGGTCTTGACCAGATCGCGAGCGGTCAGGAGACCGGCAGGAATTGGCTGACCCGCTTCTATTTCGGTTCCGGTGAGGGTGCCGCGCAGTCTGCGGACGAGGCGCATGCCGGCTTGCAGCAGCAGGTCGCGCAGTTGGGTGAAATCGACGCTCGCGAGATCAATACGATTGAGATCGGCGACGGTTTGCATGTGCGCGTCGGTCGATATGGCCCGTATTTGGAGGATATGAACCATCTGGATGATGAGGGCAATCCGAAGCGTGCCTCGCTGCCGGATACGCTCGCTCCGGATGAGCTGACGGTGGAAGTCGGTCATGATTTGATCGAGAACCATTCCGGCGGTCCGCGCGCTCTTGGCGTCGATCCGGTTTCCGGAGGCACCGTTGAAGTGCGTAATGGTCGTTTCGGGCCGTATGTTGCGCTGGTGATGCCTTCTGCCGATGCCGGCGATGCTGGTGATGCTGCCGGTGGCGCTAGTGAGAAGCCGAAGCGCGGCAAGGGTGCGAAGAAAGCCGCTGCCGATCGCCCGAAGATGGCGTCGTTGTTTAAGACGATGAGTCCGGAATCGTTGACGTTGGATGATGCGTTGCGTCTGCTGAGCTTGCCGCGTGAAGTCGGTTCGTATGAAGAGGTGGATGCGCAGACCGGTGAAGTGCAGACGGTTACCGTGCAGGCCAATAATGGTCGTTACGGTCCGTATTTGACGAAGACCGGTGCCGATGGCAAGTCGGATACGCGTTCGCTTGCTTCGGAAGATGAGATTTTCACGGTTGATTTGGATAAGGCGAAGGAACTGTTCGCCCAGCCGAAGTATGGCCGTGGGCGTGGCCGTGGTGCTGCGAAGCCGCCGCTGCGCGAATTGGGCGTCGATCCGGAAACGCAGAAGCAGGTGACCATCAAGGAAGGCTTCTACGGCGCGTATATCACCGATGGTGAGACGAATCGTACGTTGCCGAAGCAGTATGCTCCTGAGTCGATCGAACCGGCCGAGGCGTTCCGTTTGCTGGCTGAGAAGCGTGCGCAGGGCCCGTCGAAAAGGCGTGGACGTAAGACCGCCGCCGGCAAGGGCGGGGCTAAGAAGGCTGGTGCTGCCAAGGCTTCTAAGACTTCCAAGGCGGCTTCCGTCGATAAGGCTCGTGCCGATCGCCGTGCCAAGGTGCGCGAGTTGGCCGATAAGGGTTGGGCCAACACCCGTATCGCCAAGGAGATCGGTTCCACGCCGACCACGGTGAAGGCCGATGTGGAATGGCTTGCCGCCAACGAAGGCTACACCCGTCCCGCCGTAGTTCCCGCCCGGTGATGAACAGTCCGGTGGACTGTTCGTAGCAGTGAGCAGCGGTAGCGTTGCGAACGCCGCAATGTAGAGTGATGAATATGCAAGGCATATTCATCTCCTTTGAAGGTGTAGACGGCGTCGGCAAAACCACGCAGGTCGAACGGTTGCGTGCGTACGTTGAGGCGCAGGGGCGCGAATGCGTGGTCACGCGCGAGCCAGGCGGTACTGTGCTTGGCGTGGCGATTCGCGAGTTGCTGCTTGGCGGCGTGGAAGGTTCCGATGCGGATATCGCTCCGCGTGCGGAGGCGCTGCTGTTCGCCGCTGACCGTGCCCAGCATGTTGCCGAGGTGATTCGCCCTGCACTGGAACGCGATGCCGTGGTAATTACCGATCGGTACCTTGATTCTTCTCTTGCATACCAGGCTGGCGGCCGCGAATTGACGGCAGGTGAAATCCGCGACTTAAGTATGTGGGCAACGTGTGAGCTATTGCCGAATCGCACGTATCTGCTGGATCTTGACCCTGTGCAATCGCATGCACGACTGCAGCATGATGAAGATCGCATGGAGTCTGCAGGAAACGATTTCCAACGTCGTACACGACAGGCGTTTCTTGACTTGGCAAAGGCGGAATCGCAACGCTTCCGCGTGATTGATGCCAGCCAATCCATTGAAGAAGTATGGGCGCATATTCAGTCTGATTTTGCGCAAATCAGTCAAATGAAAACTTTCCAATCGGAGGCCGCCCAGTGAGCGTGTGGGATTCGATCGTCGGCCAGCAGCAGGTTGTCGAACAACTCAAAGCCATCGCAAGCGGCGATCCGAAAGCCATTGCGCAATCCTGGCTGATTTGCGGCCCTCCGGGATCGGGTCGTTCCAATGTGGCGCGCGCGTTCGCTGCGGCGTTGGAGAGCCCCGATCATGGTCTTGGCGACGAGCCGACCAAAGCCGCGCAGCAGGTGCTTGCCGGCACTCACCCCGACGTGACCGTGCTGGCCACCAACAAAGTGACCATCGGCATCGACGAGGTGCGAAACATCATCACTACGTCCGAGCAGATGCCAAGCACTGCGCCGTGGCGCATCATCATTATCGAAGATGTCGATCGCATGCTGGAACGCACCACCAACGTGTTGCTCAAGGAGATTGAGGAGCCGAGCGGGCATACGATTTGGCTCTTGTGTGCGCCGAGTGCGCAGGACGTGTTGCCGACGATTCGCTCGCGCACTCGCATCGTCAATCTTGCCGTGCCCTCCACGCAGGCGGTGGCTGCATTTCTGGAGCAAAATGGCGGATTCGAGCCGAAAATCGCGGTGCGTGCCGCACGTCTTGCGGAAGGGCATATCGGCATCGCGCGCTTGTATGCGAAGAATGAGCAGGTGATGTCTGACCGCGACGAGCTGATTGTGGGCGTGCTTGGATTGCGTCGCGCGTCGGATGCGGTACTGCTTGCCGGCAATCTTATCGACAATGCGAAGGCGCAGGCCGAAGCGGAGGTGAAGGTCAAAGCGGCAGAGGCGGAAGCCGATTTTCGCAGAGTCAATGGGCTTGGGGCGAAGGATCGTATTCCTCCGAAGCTGCGTGGCGCATACAATGCGATCGCCAAAAAAGACGAGCTGAAGCGTCAGACCACGCGACTTACACGTGATGTGCTTGACCGTGCGTTGAACTCGATCGCCAGTATTTACCGTGATGTGGCTGTGTTGCAGAACAATGCCGAGGATTCGGTGGGGCTGATCAATTTGGAGAATCGTTCGTCGATCACCGAACTGTCGGTGCGGCTTACGCGTGGGGGAGCGGTGCGGCGGCTGGAAGATATCGCCGTTGCGCGTCGCCGTCTGGCCGGCAATGGCAATCCCGTACTGGTCTTTGAAGCTCTCTTCTGCTCCCTCATCGCCAGCTAGGGCTAGCGGCGTTGGCACATACTGTTTTCCGAGGGCAGATTCTTCCAGCGGGTGGGGAAATGGTTGTTTGGCTGTATGATTCTGGCTTGCTATCGTGCGATAACTGCCGGCAAAATTGCAAAAATTGCGATTTAGCGCTGGCAGTTGGTGGATTCGCGGACGATGAGTTGCGGCGCGAGTGAGATGTGCGCGGGGCTGCCGGGGGCGTCGTTGAGTAGGCGTAGCGCTTCGGAGACGATTTGTTTGAACGGCGGGCGCACGCTGGTCAGCGCCGGCATGGTGGTGCGTGCAATCGGCGAATCGTTGTAGCCAACCACCAGCACATCTTGAGGCACGCGAAGCCCGAGCGAATGCAACGCCACCATCACACCGAATGCGATCGAATCGTCGGCACACACCACTGCCTCCGGCTGCACGAGTGGTTCGGAGAACAGTCGCATGGCGCAGTCGAAACCGCGTTGCACGCTACGATCGCCGAACTTGTTCCATTCGGCTTCGGTGTTCAAGTGGTGCGCGCGCACCTGCGTGTGGAACATGGCGAACAGTTCCGCCGATTCGAAGGAGATTTCCTTGCCGGCCATGTATGCCACGGATGCGATGCCACGTTCGGCCAAATGCCTGATCACGATTTCCATGGCGGCGTTTTCGTCGATGCTCACCATGGATGTGCGGGATGAGCATCGACGGCCGCCCACCTGCACAATCGGCAATGTGGAGGCGTAATGTTCAAGTTCCTCGGAAAGGTAGGCTCCCCAGGCGGGCAGTACGATCAGCCCGTCAACATGGCGGTCCACCAACGATTCGATGCGTTGGATCTGCGTGGCCTGATCGCCGCCGATGCCGAGCAGCAGTTGCTGCGAATCCACGTCGATGACGGGTTCGATTTCGTCAAGCAGTTGCGCGCAGAACGGGTCGGTGGCGGTTGGAATCACCAGTCCGATGGTGTTGGTGACGGTGCTGCGCAATGCGCTCGCCGCATAATTGACCGAATAGTTGAGGTGTGCCGCGGCGGCTCTCACACGTCGTGCGATGTCGTCGTCTTTGGTGCGTTTTCCGGAAAGCACGCGGGAGACGGTGGCGATGGAGACGTTGGCCAGCGCGGCGACGTTCGTGATTGAACTGTTCGCCGAAGTAGCCGAAGCCGAGGCGTTGTCGGTTGTGCGTGCCATGCTCTCCTCCCAAAATCATTCGAAGTATTGGATTATTCGAATTGCTGCCGTGTCTCAATCGCGTATTCAGGAATAAAACAGCCACCCGTCGAATGCGGCAGGTGGCTGAAGCAAGTATCGCAATCATGCATATGGAATTGCGATCGCATTGCGATTTCGTAACTGAAGATTGTTGAATATCTTGCGAAATCCTCGAAAATCTTCAGAAAAGAAGATCACTCGGCGTTGACGAGGATGTTCAGCAGGTTGTCTGCCACGGTTTCGTCGTCGGCGCCCTGCACGTCGATGACCACGGAATCGCCCTGCTTGATGCCCAGGCCCATGATGGACAGGATGGAGCCTGCCGGAACCGGGTTGCCGCCTTCCTTGGCGATGGTGACGGTGCAGCCGGAGGCGGTGACGGCCTGGGAGAACTGTGCGGCCGGACGAGCGTGGATACCGACGGGATCGTTGATGACGGTGGTGCGGGTTGCCATGATGGACACTCCTTTGAGTCGTTATTGTTGATTGTTTTCTGTTGTGTTATTTGAAAGTCGTGCTGCTTGCCGAGTGAAATGCATCGGTGCGCCGCTGGTGATTACTATAGCACTTTTTCCACGAAACGCAGAAAACGTTTACTGGTTGTGTGTTGCGGTTTAAAGCGTGTATACTGTGGGCAGGCTGAAAATGATTTACCGGCAAAGACGGTGGAAATCATTGCGGTAACTCAACGCGCAAGGCAGGCGCGGAAATCACAAGAACACGTTCGGCTCGCGTTCCTTTCGCGAGCAAACAACAAACGCAAACGACAAAACAAGGAAACAGGTCAAAGGAGTTCACATGATCATCAAGGGTGTTGGCATTGGTCGCGGCGTTGCAGTCGGCCCGGTCATCCGTATGGCGCAGCCGCTGCCGGAACCGTCGGACGCCCCGCGTGCGGAAGGCATTGCCGCCGAAAGCGAAATCGCCCGCGTGGAAAAGTCCCTCGCACTGGTGAACGCCGACCTGAACCGTCGCGCCGAAGAGGCCGCCAATGGTGACGAAGGCGCCAAGCAGGCCGCTCCGATTCTGCAGGCCATCGCCATGTTCGCTTCCGATCCGTCGCTGGCCGAATCCATCAAGGGGCTGATCCAGCAGGGCAAGACCGCCGAACGCGCGGTACTCGAAGGCTTCGCCGCGGTGGAAGACATGTTCCGCGCCATCGGTGGATATCAGGCCGAGCGCGCCGCCGATCTGCATGATGTCGGCCAGCGCGTGATCGCCGACCTTATGGGCGCTCCCGCACCGGGCCTGCCGCAGAGCGAAACCCCGTTCGTGCTCGTTGCCGAAGATCTTTCCCCCGCTGACACCGCGGCGCTCGACATGAGCAAGACCCTCGCCATCGTCACCTCGCAGGGCGGCCCGACCTCGCACACCGCCATCCTGGCCCGTGCCCGCGGCATCGTGGCGGTTGTTTCCGCAGCCGAAGCCGAGAATCTGACCGACGGCACCACCGTGGTCGTCAATGCGGCCAAGGGCGAACTGGTCGTCGACCCGACCGAAGAAGAGATCGCCGCAGCCGAAGCCGCCAAGTCCCGCGCGGCCGCAGCCAAGGAACTGCGCGGCAATCCGGGCTCCACCAAGGACGGCCACCTCATTCCGCTGCTCGCCAACGTGGGCAAGCCGGCCGACGCAGCTAAGGCGCTGGAATATGGCGCTGAAGGCGTTGGTCTGTTCCGTACTGAATTCCTGTTCATCGGCAACTCCGAGCCGCCGACCGTCGAAGAGCAGACCCGCGCTTACACCGAGCTGTTGAGCCAGTTCCCGGGCAAGAAGGTCGTGATTCGTATGCTCGATGCCGGCGCTGACAAGCCGCTGCCGTTCCTCACTCCGGAAGACGAGCCGAATCCAGCCCTCGGCCTGCGCGGTCTGCGCACCCTGCGCGCTCACATGGACGTGCTCGAAGGCCAGCTCAAGGCGCTCGCCGCAGCCGATGCCGCCACCGACGCGAACCTGTGGGTCATGGCCCCGATGGTTGCCGACCAGCATGAGGCTGACTATTTCGTGAAGCTTGGCAAGAGCTTCGGTCTGAAGTTCGTGGGTGCGATGGCTGAAGTGCCGTCGATCGCGCTTATGGCCGATAAGGTGGCCGACGTGGCCGACTTCGTGTCGATCGGCACCAACGATCTGACCCAGTACACGCTGGCCGCCGACCGTACGCTCGGTTCCGTTGCCAACTATCAGACCGCCTGGCATCCGGCGGTGCTGCGTGCCATCAAGATGATCTGCGACGCGGGCAACGCCAAGGGCATGCCGGTGGGCGTGTGCGGCGAGGCCGCTGCCGATCCGGACTTGGCCGTAGTGCTGGCCGGTCTTGGCGTGAACTCCCTGTCCATGACTCCGGTGGCACTCGACGACGTGCGTGCCTCCCTTGCCGAAGTCACCTTCGAAGAGGCTCAGGCCCGTGCCGAAGCCGCCCTCAACGGCGACTTCTACCACCCGGCCAACTGAGCCGTACTAGCTGTGCCTATCGCCTGTAACGCCTTGTTTTTCAAGCGATGTGAGGTCTGATAGGCCCTGTTTCCCGGACCGACCCCTGCCCGCGTGCCCCACAGGCTCGCCGCAGGGGTCGTCTCGTTATGTTTCGTTATGCCGTCAATTGAAACCTTGTATGAGTCAGACGCTTGAGGGATACTGGGTGCATGAAGATTTCCGCAGATTTCACCGTCATTCCCGACGCGTTTGCCAAGGCGGCGCCGCCTGAGAACTGCATCGACGGTACGCCGATTGTTTCCTTCCCCTTCTACATTGATGCGCTTGATCCTGCAGTGCAGTTCCTGCATTGGGAATTCGTTGATCCGGATTCAATTCCGGTATGCGGTTTCCAGTGGAATCATTGGTCCCTCGCGAACCTGCCCGTGGAAGCGCTGATGTACGATTTCAACGATTCTCACGCGCTCGCGATTCCGGCTGATTTCTCGCGCACGGTTTCCGCGATGATTCCTGAAACGGTTCAGGGACGCACGTCCGCCGCCTCGCCGTTGCTGCAGGGCCGCAGCAGTGATCCCGCAGTGACGATGCGTTACAACGGTCCATATCCGCCAGATCAGGATCATGACTACTATCTGCATGTGTGGGGTACCACGGCTCCTCTCGCCGGCCTCAATCAGGGATTCTGGCTCAACGAAATGGAACGTGCGCTGCGTACTTCCGGTACAATCGTTGATCAGGGCGCTATTTTCCTCACTGGAAAAGCCTGATTTGTGAAAGAGGATCTCAAGTAAGGCCAGAAATTTGATTTCCGCAGCAATATAACGATATAAAGATGCGGAAATCAGAAATATATCCGACGAAAACGTATTGACAATAATCGAAAGGATTGCTGAATAATTATGGCGTGCACCACGATTTTGGTTGGCAAAGACGCAAGTTATGACGGATCGACCATCATCGCCCGTAATGAAGATAGTGCGAATGGTGAGTTTTGCCCGAAGCGCTTCATCGTAGTCAAGCCTGAAGATCAGCCGCGCAAGTACAAGAGCGTGCTTTCGCATGTTGAAATCGATCTTCCTGACAATCCGCTGCAGTATACGGCTGTGCCGAATGCCGATCTGAAGGAAGGCATTTGGGGCGAAGCTGGCGTGAACGAAGCGAACGTTGCCATGAGCGCCACCGAAACGCTCACCACCAATGAGCGTGTGCTCGGTGCCGATCCGTTCGTGGAACTCACGCCGGCCAAAGGCAAGGAAGGCGAAGAGGGCTATGAGCCGGAAGTCGCCGGTGGCATTGGCGAAGAGGATTTCCTTACTCTCGTGCTGCCGTACGTCACCACCGCCCGTGAGGGTGTGGAACGTTTGGGCGCTCTGCTTGAGGAGTATGGCACGTATGAGATGAACGGCGTTGCTTTCTCCGACGTCGACGAGATCTGGTGGCTGGAAACCGTTGGCGGCCATCATTGGATCGCCAAGCGTGTGCCGGACGAAGCGTATGTGACCATGCCGAACCAGCTGGGCATTGACGAATTTGATCTTGAAGATGCGTTTGGCGAGCAGGAGGACCACATGTGCTCCGCCGATCTGGCCGAGTTCATCGAACGCAACCATCTTGACCTGTCGGTGGAGAATTCCACTCCGTTCAACCCGCGTGACGCGTTCGGCTCTCACTCCGATTCCGACCACGTGTACAACACTCCGCGTGCCTGGTACATGCAGCGTTTCCTTAACCCGTACGACGAGCAGTGGGATGGTCAGGATGCCGACCACAAGCCGGTTTCCGACGATATTCCGTGGGCTCGCCAGCCGGAACGCAAAATCACCATCGAAGATGTGAAGTATGTGCTGAGCTCCCACTATCAGGGCACTCCGTACGATCCGTATGGAAAGCTTGGCGACCAGCGCACCCGCCACATGTTCCGCCCGATCGGCATCAACCGTCAGAGCCAGCTTGCGGTGATGCAGATCCGCCCGTACCGCCCGCAGGTGAGCCGTGCGATCCAGTGGATCGCCTATGGTTCCAATCCGTTCAACACGCTCGTGCCGTTCTTCCCGAACGTCAACTCCACGCCGAAGTATTTGGAAGACACCACCACGCGCGTCACGTCCGAAAACTTCTATTGGGAGAACCGCATCATCGCGGCCCTGTGCGATTCCAGCTTCGCCGACACCGCCAACGCCGTGGAACGCTATCAGGAGAAGACCGGCGCGATGGGCCACCGCATGGTTGCCTCTACCGACGAGCAGATCGAACGTTTGGTGGGTGACGTGACCGACGAATTCGATGCGGAAGACGAAATCGGCGATGTTCAGCCTATGGAACCGGATGCAATCATCGAAGCCGTGCGCAACGGCGAAGCCCGTGAAATCCTTGCCGCAGCCAACGAGACCATGGCCGCGCAGCTCAAGGAGGAAACCGACAAGCTTCTTGATTCCGTGCTGTACACCGCCAGCATGAACATGAAGAACGGCTTCCACATGTCGGACTTCTAAAATCTCACTATTCGGCTCTCGTGACCACGTTGCGGGAGCCAATTATTTTCCGCAATACAACATCGTTAGAATGGCGTGCATTCCAATTTGAAGAAAGGAACCCCAGTGACCAGCATTGAGGATTTCACCAGCCAGTACGGCTTGGTGCAGAAGATTGATGCGTTCGGCTATCTCGATTATTTGAAGAATGATCCGGATGCTCCACGCAAGCATGGCAAGGTCGTGCTCGTCACCGCCGATACTCCGCTGAAGGCGTCTCGCGGCGAGGGCAAGACCACCACCACGATCGCGCTGATCGACGCGTTGCGTGAGCGTGGCATTGATGCGGCCGCAGTGCTCCGTCAGCCGAGCATGGGCATTACCGCTGCCGGTTCCAAGGGTGGCGCTTCGGGCGGCGGCAAGGCTTCCCTGACCCACCCTGAGCTGATCGACTGGGGTCTGTGCGGCGAAATGGGCGCTATCGAAGCGGCCCAGAACCTGCTGGTTTCCTTCGCTGAGAAGGCCATCGACGACGGCAAGCTCGACGATATCGCCGTGCCGCGCGTTTCCGAAGTGCCGTCCCGTTCGCTGCGTCAGATCGCGGTGGACCGCGGCAAGGGCAATGTGGCCGAGCGTGTGGTGCTCACTCCGACCTGCGAGCTCATGCAGATCGTGGTGCTCTCCCGTTCCATGGATGAGATCGCCGAGCGCGTTGCCAAGATGATTGCCGGCACGAAGGACGGCAAGGCCGTTACGTTCGGTGAATTCGTTGATTTGTGGCGCATTACCGGCATTCTTTCCGATGCGGTGAAGCCGGCGAAGACGGAAACGGTGAATGGTTCTCCCGTGTATGTGCACGGCGGTCCGTTCGCGAACGTGTCGATCGGCATTCCGACGCTGGTTTCCGTGGAAATGGCGTGCGCCCTGCATGATGTGGTGATCGTCGAGGCCGGTTACGGTGCTGACGCGGGCGCTCAGAAGTGGCTTGACATTGCTTGCCGCGAGTATGGCGCACAGTGGCCGTCCGCCGCGATTGTGGTGACCCGCGCTTCCACCTGGCGTGACGATCCGGCGCTTGCCTGGCGTTACCCGTTCCACGTGCAGCGTTTGGAAGGTCTTGATATTCCTACGTTCCCGCTGATTAACCTGTGGGATGGCGAAGACGATCAAATTCCGGCGTTGCAGCAGACCGCCAAGGATCTGGAGTTCCGCGAGCCGATTATCGGCAACCTGTATCGCGATGGCGGCGATGCGCTCGCCCCGCAGCTTGACGCGTTCGTTGACGCGGTGGTGAATGGTTCCATGCCGGCCACGCCGCACAGCCACAAGGGTATGGCTCTGGTGGAGAACGTGCGTTGGGTTGCCGAAAACGCGTACGGTGTGCCGGCAGATCGCGTGATCCTGAAGGACGGTTTTGCTGAATCGCTTAATAAGGCGGTGGACCTGTGCGCCAGCGCCGGTATTGATTTCGGTTCGCTTGCACTGGTTGCGGTGAAGTCTCCGGCCACGATGACTGACAACGATTCCGCTCCGGCTGAAGAGCGTACGGTGACGTTGAAGAAGGTTGAAGTGCATTCCGGTGCCGGTTTGGTGCATGTGAATCTCACCGTTTCGCTGACCACGCCGATGCCGAAGATCGTGTGATAAACGAGTCGTAGCGTTCTGATCGCAACATTTTAGGGCGGTCACTTGCGTATATGCGTAGGTGACCGCCTTTTTGCACCTTAATTTCGGCGGTTTCTAGCGAACGTCGCAACGCCATGACCTCGAAGGAACGGAGGTAACTTCGTCAGAAGTTGCCGCCCCGAACCGTGAGGCGGGAAACACGGTGTGTTTCCCCGTAGGTGAGGTGAGAGGTTCGCAATATGGGCGAACCTCGAAGGAACGGTGGAAACTTCGTCAGAAGTTGCCGCCGTTCCAGCCCCAGTCGGTGGTGGCGGTGTAGCGG